>Ga0316208_1000299_pt1 | contig 65327 bp, 66 predicted proteins | sample 3monopyrite_MG_FD_204944 | JGI IMG/M metagenome (GOLD analysis project Ga0316208, IMG submission 204944) | Microbial mat bacterial communities from mineral coupon in-situ incubated in ocean water Damariscotta River, Maine, United States -... | ecosystem: Environmental > Aquatic > Marine >... | reverse complement strand
TCGCCATAATGAGTCCAACGGTATTCTCCACCCCAATCAGTTGGGAAAACAGTTTGAGACATAATTGTTGGATCATTCCAAGCACCATTAGTTTCATTAACTCTAAATTTGAAAGCACCATAAACAAGCATGCTATTTAATAAATCTTGATAAAACTGTTGGTTGTTGACGGGGACCGTATCAGTTAATAAAGATTGAATTAAAGCTAATTGGTGATGTTTTGTACCATCTTCCCAAATTTTTGTATTTGCTGTATCAAATACTTCACTAGCAACACCTAAATTCATTAAAATTGTATTGTTATAATCTCTGAGGTTCATATCATCAAACCTTATTTTACTAATTGGCCAAATAAATGTATCGTCAAATTTATGATCTCCGTTATTTGCATTCCAGTCTATAAATAATTCAATAGCAAGTAATAAACCATCATCCCATTTATCATTCAATAAATCACTATCAAATGTATAATTTTGATTAATCAAAATAGTAAAAAGTAGAATATCATTTGGTCCACCACCATTTTGCCATTCGTTAAAAGAATTATTTTGTAAATAGTCCACAATATCTCTTTGATGAAAATTTAAACTATCATCATACCAATTTTGTTTTTCAGTTGAGCTTTCAATATTAAAGTACTTTCTGATTTCTGCATATTTTAAAATTGTACGTCTTGTCAAGGTATTAGTGTAATCTAATCCAGTTATCTGATTTCCAATTAACCCTATAGGATAAGCTGTTAAAGCCAAATCTCCCCCTCCATTTTCAACAGGGAAACCATACATATCTAATAAAAACCAATTATTTTGGTTGGCATAATCAACAATACGGTGTGTAATTTGAATTACTTCTTGTTTTAACCCAATAATAGGATCGTTGGGTGTTGGCTGTACCCATAAACCATCATCTAATAATTTATAACAAACTTTTAACCCTACTAACATTGATGACATTTGATCTAAACTTGGCTCATTCCATCCAAAATTGTGACCAATTTCAGCGTCATATTCACCCCCTCCAGAATCATTTTCACTATCAACTTGAGCAGAATTATTATTATTGTAAAGCCCATGCACCCCTCTAGCTCTAATTGGTTCATCTTGCCAATGGTCATCAAAATCTTTTGGAATATCATCACGGAGATAGAAACCGTTGAGACTACCATTTTGCGGTTGTATATTATTCCTTTCTAATGATATTACATATTCAGCATTCTCATCCAATCGATTAAAAGCTTGAAGTGCGTAATACAATTCATTTAAAACAGCAGTAACATCTTTACCTTGGTTTTTTAACAAACGGTATTCGGTTGCTAAAAATCCAATATAATGTCCATGTCGTATTACACCATCTCCCCAATAAAGTTGACCATATTTTTGTTTGACATATGGATTTGTATTATCTATACATTTACCAAATCCTCTACGCCCCATAGGCAAGCTTTCACCATCATTAAGCCCTATTCTAATAAAATCTTGACGGAATGAATTTCTAAATTTCCAATATTTTTGTTGATTTTTAGCATCAGTTTGCATATAAGCCAAATTGAAATTGAATAATGCTAAACTTATTATTAATATTTTTTTCATAATTGTATTTATTGTTCTACATTATATTTTGTAAGCAACCATACCTGATTACTGTCTATTAATTCTTTTTTTATTAAGCCAACTCCTTCAGCATACCAGTGTGTAGTTGGTTGACTATTTTCAACAATATTGAAATCATCACTAATCTCAATAACATTTATGTAATTTACATTTAATTGTTTGTAAATAATTGAAATTTTTCTAATTCTAAGTTGACTATAATAGGTTGAACTACCATACCCCCCCCCAAAAAATTATTTAGGGAATCCCCGACTATTGGATAAAACATGCCTATAAATGACCCGCCAACATAGTCACCAGCCTTTGTTTTTGAACGCTCAATGTATGCTAACTTTCTTTTTTCAACTATTCCACAATCTTCTGATAAAGTTAATAAATGAGTCCATCTGTGATAATCATAATCATCAAGAGTTGTGTTAATTACCAAATCAAACTTACACCCATCAGACCAAGATTTTGACACCCATTGAGAATCAATAGCGCCTGTATTTTGCTCTTGATACACCCACCAGCTACCTTTTTTAAAGTAGTAATGGTCTTTTATTCTATGCATTGATACACATTGGTCAGGATATTGTTCACAAAATGGAATGGATTTGTCTTTACGGCATTGGGTAAATAAAATAGTAAACAATACCAAACCACCAATTAAAGTAAAGATTGATTTTAGTGTTGTTTGTTTCATAGGGTGTGTGGTATTTAAAAATTTCATAATTGTTAATTTATAAAAGCGTTACCCAAATTTAAACTATTTATAACCATTTTGCGACAAATATATGAAAAAATTCGATAATGTAGTATTTTAAGGTTACGAAATTATATTTCTTTAATAAGACTTTTGTTTTATGTATGAACTCACAGATAAAGACATTGAACATATTAAGTCAACAACACCAATAAAAATTGGCTTAAAAATTCGCGAAATAAGATTACAACAAAAATTAACTCAAATTGAATTAGCCAACAAAATAAATAGCGACCGCCAATATTTATACAAAATAGAAAAAGGAATTGTTGGTGTAAGTGTTGTGAAATTAGTTATTATAGCAAAAGCATTGAACATTAATGTTTGTGAACTTATAATAAGTTTAGATTAAAAGGTTTCAACGCTTTTTATTTGCTTTTAGCTTAATTTTATTATTTACTATGTCTATAATACCCTTTTACACCCATAAAATAAAACACCAAAGACAATACCAATAATATATGACTCATGTCGTTACGGTCAAAAAGGGGGTGGATGCTGATTTTCATGCCTTGAAAAACCGCAGATGGTATCATGGTTAAAACCGAAATCCATAACCATTTGAATGAAGGAGTAATTGATTTTTGATATTTTAAGCCCAGTATAAGTAAACAAGTTATAAATCCAATTGCTGTACTTAATGATGGGACTAATAATCCTTTTTGGGGATTTGCATCTAAATCTGCGAAAATAAAAATTGAAATAAGTGAAATTTCTGCCAAAACAAATTTGTACAATGACAATTTTTTAAAGGTAGATTGTTTCTGTTTGTTTGGATAAATAGAAATCATGGCTTGCTCGATAAAATAAACAGCTATAATAGACGTTACCCAACCAAAATATTTTCCCTCAACACCCCATTGGTTAAAAAAACTATGCCCTAATCCACCACCAATAAAACTGATACCAAAAACGATAAAAAAGATGTTCCAATTTTTAAAAAATGCTGATTTTTGACTCATTTTATACACTTTGTATCCAAAAAATAACGAGACTAGCGCAATAAATGTGTCACCTATTAGGGCATTTGGTTCAATTAAATCGTAACCAAACAGATTAAATTCAACCGGATTAAAATCTTCTCCAATTTTCATTATTTACTTCTTTCTTCAAATTTTTTACTGGCTTTAATAATTATTTTTTCGACCAACCACGGCATGCGGGGCTGTAAAAAAGCATTTAATTTTCCAACGGTTGATAGTGTTGTTATAAATTTACGTTTACGAATATTTTTAAAAACTTTGTTAGCAACATATTCCATTGACTGAACTTTTTTATCTCCTCTGTCTTGTAATATTACTGCGGTACCGTCTGCTGCAATCGATTCTTTTTTATGTTCAATTTCAGTAATTCCTACGTAAATTAACCCCACATGAATGTTGTGTTCGTGTTCTTCAATTCTAATCGCTTCAGCTATGGCTCTTAATGCCATTTTTGACGAGCAATATGCGCCAAGATTTGGTAATCCTCTAATGCCTGCTAGGCTAGATATAAAAATTAAACTGCCTTTGTTTTTCTTAATGTGTGGCAATGCTGGAATAGTTGGATTAACCGACCCTAAAACATTAGATTCAAACACGCGTTTAAAAACCTCAGGATTACTTTCTTCAACAGTTCCTCTATTTGACACACCAACATTATTCACTAAAATATCTAATCGTTCAAATTTTTCTATAGCAGAGTCAATAAGTTGTTTTGATGCTTCTGAATCTGACACGTCACATTTAAAAGTGATTACATTCGGAGTGATTTTTTCAACCTCAATTTTGGCCTCATCTAAACGCTCTTGATTTCGTCCGTTTAAAACAATGCTGCATCCCTCTTGTGCTAGCTTTAATGCTATTGCTTTTCCGATTCCCCTACTCGAACCTGTTACAATAGCTACTTTCCCTTTAAACTGACTCATTTTTTAACGTAATTTGTTTCTGGGTTGAATTTTAAGGCTGTAAAAAAGTTAGTCCATGCCATTGCTACATGTACTAAAAATGCAATCCAAATGGTGCCAGATGCTAAAGTCAAGAGGCATAAAACTAATCCTAATGGAATTGCACCTATGGTTTCATCAAGCCCTTTTGGAATGTGTGTTGCCGAATATAAGGCAATGTTTATGGCAATTGCTGGCCAAACTCCCAACGGTTCGATTAATGGAATTAATAATACACCTCTAAATAAAAATTCATATCCAAATAAATATAAAAACCAACCTAGGGCTGTTGTTCTCACCATTTTTTTAGTCCATATTTTTGACCGAACTTGAGGATAATTAGCAAGATTTTTTTCTTTTTTTGCACTAAAATGAACCAATGGAATAACCAATATAGACAATCCCAATATCCAAGCGAGTGAATACATAGTTGTTTCAGGAATAAATGTTAATCCATACTTAGCGAATGGAATATCTAAAAAGATTAAACAAATAACTACAGGAATAATTCCCATAAATACAAAGCCAAATATTTTTGTAAAGAAAATGTGCTTGTAAGCTGCTTCATCAAACTCATATTTATCGTAAAAATATTTTTTAATTTTTGGTGACTGAGCCGTAAACCAGTACATCACAAAAAACACTAACGAAACGACTATTGGCAAAAATGACATTAAATCGTTTGATTGCCAAGACAAATCAATATCTAAAGTTTGAAACATATAATTTTATTAATTTAAAAAAGACAAATTTAAGCTTATTTTTTTAATCTTCTTTTTGAGTGAAATGGTTAAACCCTTGTGCTTTTATTTCTTGAATTGTGCCATTGCGTTCAACAATGTTTACGGTGCAGTTTTTATCGGTTACGTGTCCAATAATTGCAAAATGTTTATTCTCTTTTATTTTTTCAAAATCTTTTTGCGGAATGGTAAATAACAGTTCATAATCTTCTCCTCCATTTAGAGCACAAGTAGATGGTGTTAAGTTAAAGTCACGAGCAACATTAAAAGTTTCTTGATCTATTGGTAATTTATCGTCATAAATTGTCATACCTAAGCCACATGCTTTAGACAAATGAATTAATTCAGAAGCTAAGCCATCAGACACATCAATCATTGACGTTGGCATGATACTTAAATCCTTTAAAAAGTGAACAATATCTTTACGGGCTTCAGGTTTAAGCTGACGTTCTAAAATATAGTCAAATCCTTCTAATTCAGGTTGCATTTTTGGATTTTCGGCATAAACTGCACGTTCTCGTTCTAAAACTTGTAACCCCATATAGGCAGCACCTAAATTACCAGACACGACAATTAAGTCATTTTCTTTTGCACCCGAACGGTAAACAATTTCATTTTTATTCACCTCTCCAATTGCCGTCACAGAAATTACTAATCCAGATTGAGAAGACGTAGTATCGCCACCAACTAAGTCAACTTTGTATAAATCGCAAGCTGTTTTAATTCCTTTATATAGCTCTTCAATTGCCTCAACAGAAAAGCGATTTGAAATTGCAATAGAAACGGTAATTTGTGTTGCATCACCGTTCATAGCGTATATATCAGATAAATTGACGACAACCGCCTTGTATCCTAAATGTTTAAGAGGGGCATACATTAAATTAAAATGCACACCTTCAACCAACATGTCGGTAGTAATGAGCGTATATTTATCTCCATTATCAAGTACAGCACAATCATCACCAACACCTTTTACAGTTGATTTTTGTTCGTTTTTAAAATCTTTAGTGACGTGATTAATCAATCCAAATTCTCCCAGTTTTTCTAATTCTGTTCTGTTGCCCATTAAAAAATTATTTTTTGCAAAGATAACGTTTTGTTCTCAATATTTTAAATCAGTTGACTGTGTGTTTTTGAAATAAATTAGATTATAATACTTCTAAGGCATGAATTGCATCTTCAGCATCATCTTTTTCTTGATCAGTCATTCCTTCAGATGACTCGTCATGATTTTCTTCACCTTCAGAAGATTCGCTACCACAGGCAAAAATACTAAACGCAATAAAACTTCCAAATATTAATTTTTTCATAATGTTTTGATTTGTGATAAATATAAGCATAAAAATTACATTGGGATTAAAAATCAAAAAAGCCGACTATTAAAGTCGGCTTTTAAGTTTGTTTTGGTCGGTTTTAAATTACTCAATCACTAAACGAATTGTTTTTTGGTTAATGTTATTTTTAACTTTCACAAAATAAATTCCACTTTCAATGTCACCTAAGTGGATGAATTGATTGGCTTCAGTTATTTGTAAATTGTTAATGATTATTTTTCCATCTATTGCATAAACTGTAATTGATACATTATTTTGAGTTGTTGAAATGGTAAATTCTCCATTATTCGGATTTGGATAAATTTCTACACCTAAGTTAGATAATTCATCAATTCCTACACCTGAAATTTGAACACACATTGATGTGTCTGAACAGTTACCTTCAGTTACAATAACAGAATAATTTCCATTTACAGTTGCCGTATAAGAGGCATTTGTTTCACCACTAATTGGTGCATCACTGTTTCCACAATCTAACCATTGGTAACTAGTAGCTGTTGTGTTATTAGCTGAGATTGTTAAACCACTTGTTGATGTTGTAATATCAATATTAGGGTCAGAAACAATTACATTCTGTGTTTGTGTAGAAGTATTTCCATTTCCGTCATCATACGTCCAAGTTACAACTGTTGTTCCAACCATTGTAATCGGTAAAGTAGCGTCATTAGTAACTGTAACTGTTGCCGAACAATTATCGGTTGCAGTTGGGTCCGTTAAAGAAGTAACTTCACAGGTTGCGGTTACGTCTGGTAAATTAGTTACATCTGGAGTCGGACCTGTTACATCTTGTATATTTACAGTTACAGTTGGAGTCATTTCAACATCACAATCAGGGCAATTTAAAATGAAATTTGTATTATTAGTCCAGTCACTATCTTCCATATTAATTAAAGAACCATTGTGATCGCCACCAGCCAAATCAGTTACGGTTGAACCAACACCATCTTCATAATTAAAATAAATTAATAAACCTGATTCACTACCATTTAAACATGTTGTCATGTCTGATAAAATTTCATTAGATGCCCTGGCATAATCCCAAACCATTGTTTCATCCACCTGTCCTGCAACCCATTGATTTGGAACTCTTTCCGCCATAACATGAAGAGGCCTATCCATTGTTCCACCAGAATATGGTTGCTGCTCAACTTGAATACCATCTATATAAAATGTAATATTGATGCCATCACAAGTTACTGCAATATGATGCCAAATATCATCATTTATTACTGAACCTATATTAGGAATAAAAAGATTTGGAGAATTTGATTCCCATCTTAATTGACCAGTATTTGATAATGATAATTGAAACCACATTCCAGACCCTATACCACTATTTGAAGTTATTATCCCAGACCACTCTGGTGACATGTCATTTGGTTTTACCCATGTTTCATAAGTCCAAGAATTATCCTGAACAACATTTGGTGTAGAAACATATTCGTTAACACCATCCATAATAAGAGCAGTATTATTTGTTGAGCTAACAGCATAAATATTATAATCCATAGAGTTAATTAAATTACCAGTGTTGAAAGTTAATCCACTTCCAGTTCCTTCAATTGGTCCGTCAACTATTGTGTCATTATCATTGTCTCTTAGATAATAATAAATTCCAACTTCTGATGAAGCAGTAGTTACAGTTGTTCCTGTATTTGTAAAGCACAACTCTGTATCAGTAATAGCTACTGTTTGGTTGGCTATTGGAGTAATTGTTATTGTTGGAGTAGCTGATAATTGTAAATCACATGAAGAACAATAAACATTAGAACTTCCTGTTGTCCAAGTTGGACCATTGGTTAATGTACCATCTAAACCATTGATTGATTTATCAATTGCTAAAGCTCCAACACCATCATTTAAGTCATAATTTGCAACAAGTCCAGTTTCAGAACCTGTTAAACAAATTCCCATATTATTTTGAATTTCAGTTGCAGTTCTAGCAACATTCCAAATTCTTACTTCATCCATTTGACCATCTAACCAATCATGCATTACAACAGCTGCTCCAATGGTTGCAGGTTGAGTTGTTAAATTAGGAGTCCCTGTATATGTTGTACTTGCAACAGATACACCATTAACAAAAATCTCACAAATATTTCCACTTCTTGTAGCGGCAACATGATACCAAGTATTTAAAGCTAAAGTTGGCCCCGTTAAATCCAAGTTGGTTGTTCCCCACATTTGCCAAAATAAACCACCTGTATCATTAATCCATAATCCATAAGTACGATTAGCAATAAACTCCCCTTTACCAATTAACCTATACCAATCTCCTGCTGCTGGATAAGTATTAAATTTCACCCAAGTTTCAACAGTTATATCACTCTGAATGTCAAAATTAGGAGACGTTCCTAAATCAACATAATCATCAACACCATCAAAATTTAACGCACCACTTGTTCCTGTTGCATTTACATTATATGTTGTTGTTGAAGAAATATTTCCAGTATTAAATTGAAGTGCAGAACCGGTCCCTGTAATTGGTCCACTAATAATTGAATCATTAGCATTGTCTCTTAAAAAATAATTTACACCTACTTCTGAAGATGCGATTTCAATAATTGTATCTTTAGAACATATAGCTGAAAAATCTGCAGTGTTTATGGTTTGGTCAGCAATGGTACACGACCCGGCTACATTCATATATGTTCTAAACTTAAAATCTCTACCTGCATCAACTGTTGGTGATCCTACACTGTAATATAAATCTCCAGCAGCATAAGTATTACTACTTGCATTTATCATAATTCGGCCTGTTCCAGATATTTCATCAATAATATAAGTGTATGAATTACCACTTGTTAAACTTATGGTTGATGTGATTGGAATACTATAATCACCTGACACTTCAGCTCCTGTTATAGTAAATGTTTCAGTCCCCACAACAGTCCCACCATAACCATTTCCATTTAAAATTGAAAGGGTGAAATTTCCTGCAATAATAGGGTAAACCCCATTAGTAGCATCTAATGAAATTACGACTTCAGCTAAAGTACCTGTAATTCCAGGGGTAAAAGACTGACCAACCGATTGATATGATCCAAAGTCAACTAACCAACCTGATCCTGTTGAAGCAGTGTTTAATTGGTCTAAAGTTTGACTTTGCCCATAAAAGGATATCAAGCCAATGCCCAATAATGTAAAAAATCGTTTCATAATTTTATTTTTAAATTAATTTGAAACAAATAAAATAATAAAAATTCGATATTTTAAAACTTTGGGCTGAACGACATATTTTTGTATGTGTTTGACATGATTTAGATAAAAACAAGTCTTTTTAGTTCAATTTTTCAAACAATTCTATTACATTTACCTTATATTTTCTTGATAAAGGAATTTCAGATTCATTAATATAAATCAATTGATTTTTTATTTTTTCAATTAATTTTATGTTTACAGCATAAGATCTATGGGCTCTAACAAAATGTTTATCATTTAAAGTTTGTGTGAAATTTTCTAATGAATTTCTAGCTACATATCTATTATTAGTGGTCACAACTTCAATATAATTACCATCTGTTTTAATATAATAAATATCAGAGTTTTTCAATTTAATTTTTTTTGAACCGTCCTTTATTACAATTGATTTGCCTTTAGTATCTAATTTTTGTTTTACAATTTCTAGAACCGAAAACAATTGAACTTGGTTAAACGGTTTGGTTAAATATGTTTCTGGCAATGTTTTAGAAGCTGATTTTATAGTTTTTGGATCTGAATATGAGGTTAAATAAATAAATGGTATTCTAAAAGTATTGGTTAGCATAGCTCCAATATCTATTCCGCTTTTATCTTGCTCTAAATTAATATCTAAAAACACCAAATCAATTTGATTATTTTGGTTTAGATAATTTTCAATTTCTTCATAGCTTGAAAAAATTTCACACACGCAAAAATCTAACTTTACCAACATTCTTTTGAGCATTTCGGCTATCAATAAATCGTCTTCAACAATGACTATATTCATGGTGTTAATTCTTTTTAAATTGAATGGTAAAACTATTGTTTTTTTTCGAGTAATCAAGGGAGCCACGTATTTGATTTATCATAATTTGAATTAACTTAAAGCCAAACCCTGAACTCTTTTTAAAATCAAAATAATTTGGTAACCCACGGCCTGAATCTGAGTAAGTTAAAACAAATTTATTTTCTTCTTTTTTTAACTCTATTTTCATTTTATTTTCACCATTATCAGAAAAAGCATATTTAAAAGAATTTGTTATTAATTCATTTAAAATTAATCCTAAAAAAACTGTAAAACTCATGCCAAAATGAATAGCATTGGTTTCAATTTTCTTACTTATTTTTAGATTTTGATTACCGAATATTTCTTGCGACTCATATATTAACTGTTCAAGAAAAGAATTTAAATTAACTTCAGACGCATCATCAACATCATATAAATTTTGGTGAACCAATGCCATAGATTGAATTCTACCTTGACATTCTTTAAGAATACGTTTTGTTTCTTTGTCATTTGACTCATCAGCTTGAATATACAATAAACTGTTTAATACTGTTAGGTTATTTTTAACCCTATGATGCACTTCTTGCAACAAAATTTCTTTTTGTTCAATAGATTGATTGAGTTGTTTGTTTGATTTTCTAATTTTAAAAAAAGCATAAACAGAAAGCATTAAAAACAGAGCCAATAAAATAATAACAATAATTGTATATTTTATTTGGTTTAAGCGTTCTTTTGCTTTTATTTGTGCTTGTTCAGCTTTTAATTGTTGTATTTTTATTTGTTCGTTTTTTTTATCGACTTCATATTTGGTTTCTATTTCTATTAAGTTTTTTTTATTTAATGAATGAATATATTGTACTGCTGTATTCATTCTTTCAGCAGAAATCTCAAAAGCTTCTTCAAATCGTCCTAAAAAATAGAAACACGTTGATTTTAAATGATACAATTCTTTTAAATCTAAATACCAATCAGTATCTTTTATCAAATCAATTCCTAAATCACAATATATTAGACTTTTTTCAAATTGTTCGGTTATTTGATAAAATCTAGCAATGTTAACTATAACATGAGATTGAGACCTTACATCTCCTAATTCTTTATATAGTTTTAGTGACTTTTTATAATAAAATATGGCGAGCGTGTCATGTGTGTCATAGTACCTCCAACCAATTTCATTATAAGAAGAGGCTTCTATATTTTTTAAACCTAATTTTTTACTTAATTCAATTGATTTTTTAGAGTAATCAAAAATCTGTACAGGTGTTCCTCCATATTCTGAAAAAATAGCTGCTTTTCGATTATAGAACAATGCTATTATTCTTTTGTCAATATCATAATTCTGTATATAACTATCAACCTCATTTATTAAGTTGTTTGCTAATTTTAACTTCCCTAAATGTCTATTGTATTCTGCTAAATAAATATATGATTTTGCAATTCCATTGCGATCTTTATATTTTGTATAAATCTTTAAACTTGCATTATAATCGAGTAATGTTTTATCATATTCTTGTTTTAGCTGATAAGATTTACCTCTTTCTAATAATATTTTTGCTTTTGTTGTGTTTTGAAGAAACTTTTTTTCGAGTATTTTGTTGAAATAATAGATTGACGAATCATATTGAGCAATCACCCGTTTATAAGTTGCTTTGTCAAAATCAGAAGATGTTATATTTAAAGTTTTATTTTTTTGTGACAAGGACAAAACAGACAAAACGGACATTAAAAATACGAATATTATTTTCATTATTGATTGACTTTAATGTCTTTTAACATAAGTTGGAGCGTTGTTTTACCTTTCCAATTATTTTCTTCAATTGTGTAAGCAATATCAAATTTAATTGGGATATTAGAATGAGATTGTTTTTGAATTTTAGAGTAAAAATGTCCCAGTTTAAACCCAATTGCATCTATTTGAATGTCGGGATATTCTTCTTGTTTTAAAACACATTTTATATGCTCATCTTTTAATACTCTTGCCTCACCAACCAATTCAACATTTTTAGTTACAAAAACTGGATGCATGTTATCTGGTCCAAAAGGGGCAAATTGTTTTAAAACACGATAAAATTTTGGAATAGCATTACGTTCTGCTTCAAAAATATCTCTAAAATCAATATTGTCGGCAATTTCAATTTTAGATTGCGTTTGTTCTTTAGTGATTGAGTCAGTGACCACAGCATTAAACTTTAACTTAAACGCAGGTACGTTTTCAACAGGCATAGTTAAGCCTGCGGCATAAAAATGGCCTCCAAACTGTGTTAATAAATCTGAACATTGTTCTATAGCATCATAAACATTAAAGTTTTTTACACTCCTTGCTGACCCAACAGCTTGCCCATTTGATTCAGTTAAAACAATGGTTGGGCGATAATAAGTTTGTATGAGTCTTGAAGCAACAATCCCAATTACGCCTTTATGCCAAGTTTTGTTAAAAACAACTGTAGATTTTGCACTTAATAACCATTCATCATTTTTAATTTGATTAAGTGCTTCTGCAGTAATTTCTTTATCTAAGGTTCGTCTTTCGGTGTTGTATTCGTTGATTTGTTTTCCAATTTTTAAAGCTTCTTCTATGGTGTCGGTCAGTAATAACTCTACAGCCTTGTTTCCCGTTTTGATTCGACCTGCTGCATTAATTCTTGGAGCCAATGTAAACACAACATCAGTAACGGTTAAAACGCCATCTTTTTTAGCTAATTTAAGTAATTCTTTAAAACCGATTCTAGGCTGTTCATTTAACTTTTTAAGTCCAAAATGTGCCATCACTCTATTCTCACCCATTACCGAAACAATATCAGCACCAATTGCAACCATTACTAAATCTAGTAAATATTCTATTTCAGAAAAAGGTAAAGCCATAGTGTCATTTATTGCTTGTACCAATTTAAAACCAACACCACAACCACATAATTCTTTAAATGGATATTTACAATCTTTTTGTTTAAGATTAAGAATAATTGCATCTGGTAATATATCGGCTGGTGTATGGTGGTCACAAATAATGAAATCAACACCATTTTCTTTTGCACGTTTAACTTTACTAACTGCTTTAATACCACAATCCAATGCAATAATGAGGGTAATATCATTGTCAATTGCAAAATCAATTCCTGCATCAGAAACACCATACCCTTCTTTATATCTGTCGGGAATGTAATAGGCAATTTGTTGTGTAAAGCTATAGAGGTATTGATACATTAAAGCAACAGCAGTGGTTCCATCCACATCATAATCACCATATATTAAAATGTTTTCGTTGTTGGCTATTGCATCTTGAATACGATTTACTGCATTATCCATATTTTTCATTAAAAAAGGATTGTGTAAGCCGCTTAGTTCTGGTCTAAAAAATTGTTTTGCAGATTCATAGTTAGTAATTCCTCTTTCAATTAATAATTTGGCTAATGGTGTTGAAATATCAAGATCTTCAATTAATTGAATTAAATTTTCTTGTTGATTAAATTTTTGATATTGCCAAACGTTTGCCATTAAATTGATTTTTAGTCAAAAATAGGAATTTAATCTCATAAAAAAAAGCGTCCCCTAAATTGGAGACGCTTTAAAATCTTAAAGAAATGTTTTAATTATTTCCCAGCATTGTATCTGTTCGATACTTCATCCCAATTAATTACATTAAAAAAAGCATTAATATAGTCTGGACGTCTGTTTTGGTATTTTAAATAATATGCATGTTCCCATACATCTAATCCCAAAATTGGTGTTCCTTGACAAGCTACACCTGGCATTAATGGATTGTCTTGATTAGGTGTTGAACAAACCTCAACACTTCCTCCTTTATTAACACAAAGCCAAGCCCAACCTGACCCAAAACGTGTTGCAGCTGCTTTAGAAAAAGCATCTTTAAACCCATCAAAAGATCCAAAAGCAGTTTGAATAGCATCTGCTAAATCTCCAGTTGGTTGTCCGCCACCGTTTGGTGACATTACAGTCCAAAATAATGAGTGGTTATAAAATCCACCTCCGTTATTTCTAACTGCTGGTTTATCCATTCCTTCAACTAAAATTTCTTCAATAGTTTTTCCTTCTAAATCGGTTCCTGCAATTGCGTTGTTTAAGTTGTTAGTATAACCTTGATGGTGCTTGCCATGGTGGATTTCCATTGTTTGCGTATCAATATTTGGTTCTAATGCATTGTGTGCATACGGTAAATTTGGTAATTCAAATGCCATTTTTATATTTTTTAGTTAATTAAATAATTTTCATTCCAAAGGTACAAAGTCTAGAACAATTCTAAAAAAAAAAAAGAAATTTAATTTTACTTTTTGATTATTAATCAATAAATCCTTATTTTTGCGCTACTTATAATCAAATTTAAACTAAATAAAATGAAAAAAGTATTATCAATGATGATGATTGGTGGTTTTGTTTTTGGATTTACTGCTTGTGGTGGTGGAGAAGAAACTACTGAAGAAACTACTGAAGCAATAATGGAAAACGCAACAGAAATGATTGAAGGTGCCATTGAAGAAGGAACTGAAAACATGGAAGAAGTGGTTGAAGGTGCTGTTGAAGAAGGAACTGAAACTATTCAAGAAGTAGTAGAAGGTGCTGTTGAAGAAGGTACTGAAAATGCTGAAGAAAAAGTTGAAGAAGGTGTTGAAGCTGTAAAAACTGCTTTATAAGATTTTTCAATTCTTGAAAAAATTAAGACTGTCTATTCATTTAGGCAGTTTTTTTTGTGCAATTATTTAAACTCTACAGATTCTAAAATAAGTGAAGATTGAGGTGCTATTTCATTTAAATGATTAGTGTTTACACCTGTTAAAGACTCTTTAATGTCATTTAAAGTGATTTCTTCTCGACCTAATTTGAATAATTGTCCCATAATTAAACGGACTTGATAACGTAAAAAACCTTTCGATTTAATGCGTAATAAATAAGTTTGTTTTGGAAAAAAATTGGCAGTATAACTTTCATTTTTTTCTATTTTACAATATGTAATTGTGCGCACAAAATTTGTGTTAGGAGAAGGCTTTGTACAATACCTTGCAAAATTATGCTCTCCTTCAAATAACAATGCGCCTTTTATCATTAGTTCTAAATTCAATTTTTCGGGTACAGTTGTAACCAAAGATGCTGCAAACGGATGTGCTTTTTCACCAAATGCAAATAAATACACATATTCTTTCATTTTAGCCGACTGAATAATATTAAAATCGGCAGTGGTTTCTTCTATTTTAATTCCCCTTATATCGTTTGGCGAGTTGCTGTCAAAATCTTTTATAAATTGATCAAAATCTAAAATTGGCTCATCAATAAATAGTTCAAATACAAAATGATTTGCCGACACTTTCGAGTCTGTTCGGCTGCACCCTATGGTTTTAGTTTTACCTTCACCAAACATAAAAAACATAGTTTTATCGGTCATTTGATGTAGGGTTTTTACATTGGGTTGTTTAGCCCAACCATGAAATCTAAACCCTAAATATTGTATATGAACTAAATAATAATATTGCTTTTTCATAATTTATTTTTGACAGGCATACACTACAAACTTGTCGTTTTGGGCAGTTATTTCAACTTTAGAAAATAATTTACTTAAATGAGATTTATAATTCAAATGTTGATTGGCTACTAATTGTAAAATTCCATTTTCTACTAAACATCTATGTGCTTGTTCAAATAAAGAGAGTGGTAAACTAATGTCAATTTCGTGTTCAATATGAAAAGGAGGGTTTGAAATGATATAGTGAAAATAATTGTCTTCAAAATCGTCTAGATTATATTGGTGGTGATAATGAATGTTTTCGCTTTTTACATTCAATTTTGAACTTTCAATAGCTAAATAAGAATCGTCTAATAAATGAATTTGTGCATGTGGTAATTTTTGGTGAATAATTTTGGCTAAAATGCCATTTCCAGATGCTAAATCTAAAACAGAACTAACGTTTTTTGAGACCGATATATTTTCAATTAAAAACCGGGTGGCATAATCTATATTTTTGGCAGAAAATACGCCATAATATTGTTGAATATTTTCAGGCTGAGAATGAATTTGATGAATTAAGGATTGACTTGTTTCGTTATCTTTTAGCTCTTTTAAAATCATAAGTCGAGATTTTTTCCACGCTTTTGACTGTTCAATGTTTTTAAAATATTTTTCAGCTATTGTAATCATTTGTTTTGTAAAATGACGTGTCATAAAACCACAAATTACAATTGAATTTTTATCTAAATGATGACAAAGGTGTTGTAAGTATAATTCAAATAAATCCATTGATTTTGGAATTTTTATGATACCAACTTCAATATTTATGTCCTTTTTTAGAAGTGGAGAAATGAATTGGCTGTTTTTAAATTCAATTTTATTATAATTTAAGTTGTTTTGAATGGCTTGTGTTTGACTTTTTAAATTAACAACTAAATGGGTTTTAGCTGAATATAAATGGGATGCTAGGTAACCAAAACTATCGTTATAAATAAAGGTTGTTTTAGTACTTAATTGGTTTTGATGAACGAAATCTGCTAAAAATTGATCAGCAGTATTGAATGCTCGTAGTGTATTGTTATTTGTAGGAGGAAATCGTTTAATTTTATATTGCGTGACATTTTGAGTCGGGAAGTTAATTGTGTGTTGATTGTGTGTTAAAGGCGGTTTGTTAATTTTTGTCATGTTATTAAATTGAACAACAAAGGTAATAACCTTAGTTTGATTACAGCAAAAGTGTAATGTTTGTTTTTTTAGGGGGGTGTTTTTTGAACCACATTAGGCACATAAGTAACACATAAGTTTTTTAGGGGGGTGTTTTTTTGAACCACATTAGGCACATAAGTAACACATAAGTTTTTTAGAGGGGTGTTTTTGAACCATATCCTGCATACTCGTGACGGGCTAAGGCACATAAGTTATACCAAATTAATATTGTAATGCGCTTTTTTCATTTTAATCAAAAACCACTTCAAAGTATAATCGGTATATTACTGTTCAAAATTAAGTGCGCTATTTTTATAGCGCGATTCAATTCCTAAATGGTATTTCACATAAGCTTGAAGTGAGATATAGACATTCTGCCAAAGATAGGAGCAGCAGCTTTTTATTTGGTTGACTATTGGCAACTTGATTTTTGCAAAGCGACCTTGGAAGCTTGGTAAAAACTTAGTAGCAAATGAAAACAAATAAAAACTATAGTGGATAGCTTGGTTGGCAGCCAGAAAATAAATAAAGTAACTACTTTACGGCTAATTGGTAACCAAATTGGGTAAAAACTGTTACATTCGTAATTCAGATTTAAAATTACAATTGTGTCGATAGAGGTTAAAAATGTTTTTAAATATTATGGCGAACAAGCCGCTTTAAATGATGTTAGTTTTAGTGTTAAACAAGGAGAGATTGTTGGTTTTTTAGGTCCAAACGGCGCAGGGAAGTCAACTATGATGAAGATTATTACTTGTTTTTTACCAAAATCAGAAGGAGAAGTGAGAGTTTGTGGACTTGATGTTGTAAATGATTCGCTGGAGGTACGTAAAATAATAGGCTATTTACCTGAGCATAACCCGTTGTATCTTGACATGTACATTAAAGAATATTTAGATTTTGTTGCTGGAATTTACAAGATTAAAAACAAAAAAGAGCGCATTGCTGAAATGATTGCCTTGGTAGGTTTGGAAAAGGAACAAAATAAAAAAATTGGGGCATTGTCTAAGGGATACAGACAACGTGTTGGGTTGGCTCAAGCTATGATTCACAATCCGGATGTATTAATTTTGGACGAACCAACAACAGGATTAGATCCAAATCAATTAGCAGAAATTAGACAACTTATTGTGAATATAGGAAAAACAAAAACGGTAATGTTGTCAACTCATATTATGCAAGAAGTTGAAGCTATTTGTGACCGTGTTATTATTATTAAAGACGGCAGTATTGTTGCTGATGATACCACTACGCATATTCAACAAGGTGCTGATGAAAAACAAACTATTTTTGTTGAGTTTGATAAAGAATTTTCTAGAAATGCACTCAGTAAAATTAATGGGGTGTTGAGTGTTAATAATTTGGAAGGAAATCAATGGTTGTTTGTTTCCAAAACAAGCGATATTAGATCAAATATAGCCAAGTTTGCTCAACAAAATGACTTGCTGGTGTTGGCTATGCGTGTTGAAGAAAAATCAATGGAAGAGGTGTTTAAGGCTTTAACCAATAATTTGAATACAACTAAAAAATAATTTTTAGCAAATAAAAAAGCAGCTAACCAAAATGATTAACTGCTTTTTAAATTTTGTTATATTAAAATAATAAACTATTGTGCGCTTAAAATTCTAATGAGTTCTGCTTTTACTTCTTTAGTTAAGTCTAAACCACCATTTACATATAGTACACTATTAGTTTCTAACACATAAGTTACTTTGTGTTTTTTTGCTATAATTTCAATGGCTTTTGTTAATCCATCTTCAATAGGTTTGTATAGTCTATCGTTTAAAATTTGTAAATCTTGTTGTAAAGACTCTTGTTTATATTGTACCAATTGTTGTTGTTCCATCAAGTTTTTCTCTTTCATTTCACGAATAATTGGTGATAATGAATCTTGAGCTATCATATACTTATTGTATTCTTCTTCAAAATTAGCTTGCATTTCGGCAATTGTTCTTTGCCCTTCTTCTAAAAAATCTTGAACAGTTTTATCTGCCGAAACTTTTGCAGGAATACTATCTAAAACTTTTACATAATCAACATGTCCAAATTTTGTGTTTTGTGCTGTTGCACCAAAAATTCCTAATCCAAAAAAGGCAATTACTATTATTATTTTTTTAATCATTTTTTTATTTTTTACTGGTTTTAATTAATGTATAGACAAAATGCGTGCCCAAATTTACTTTTTCTTTATGTTAATACCCATTTTTCTGAGTACTAAATCACTAATATTATATTTTGGGTCTGCAAATAAGAGGTTTGATTGATTAGATTTATCAAAAACAAAAGCGTATTTTTTCTCACTTGCCACTTCTTGAATAGCTTTAAAAATACGATCTTGAATGGGTTGAATGAGTTCTTGTCTTTTTGAAAATAATTCGCCACCAATTCCAAAATATTTTTTTTGCAATGCTTTTGCTTTGGCCTCTGCATTTGCAATTTCTTTTTCACGTTGCTTTTTAATTTCTTCTGGCAATAAAATAGCTTCAGCTTGATATTCTTTTTGTCTTCTTGTCACTTTTGTAAATTCAGCTTCAACTTGATTTTGCCATTCAACCGAAAGCCTGTCTATTTCGAGTTGAGCCGTTGCATATTCGGGAATATTATCTAAAATATATTGTGTATCAACATAGCAGTACCGTTGTGCTTTAACTGACGTTGCAATTCCCATAAACGCAACTAATATAAAAAGTATTTTCTTACTCATTTTTTATCTTTTTAAATCAACGTAGTTTTTTAAATTAAATTATAAATCTCCTAAAGTCATTCCTATGATAGGAAAAAATCCGAAAGTATAACCTTTATTTTTAATATCTCCATTAATTGGACCAGCACCAACACCGTCAATACTAATTGGATCAAATCCCCAACCAAAATCAACCCCTAACATACCAAACATTGGTAAAAACACTCTGACACCTGCACCGGCAGCTCTTTTGACGTTAAAAGGGTCAAATTGATCAAAACTATTATATACATTTCCTGCTTCAGCAAATACTAAACCATAAATTGTAGCACTTGGATTTAGCGATAATGGATATCTTAATTCTAATGAATATTTAGCAATCAATGCACTTCCTGTTTGAGGAGACAACCCACTTTGTTCGTTGTAGCCTCTTAATGTAATTAATTCACGACCATCAAACTGAATGTTCCCATTTAGTCCAGATCCACCTAAGTAAAAGCGTTGAAAAGGTGTGTCTCCTTTTGCGGCAGTATAAGCACCCATAAATCCGTATCCAAATTTAGGCACTAATACTAGTTTTTTATTATTAGATATCGGCATATACCATTCACCTGTGAATTTAATTTTATAATATTCGGCAAATTTATAGCGTTCTTGTTCAGATAACCCAGAATAATCATCAATGCCATCAAAATAAGAATAAGGCAATGAACTTTTTAAAGTTAATGTAAATTTAGATCCCCCACGTGGATAAATTGGACTATCAATTGAGTTTCTTGACAACACTACTTTAGCCGAAATATCATTAGAATATCCGTCTGAGAATATAAAATATTGTGATTTTAGCAGGTCATAATACGAATAGCTCAACTCCATATAGCTTGAAAAATAATCATCAGGCCATTTTAACCTAGATCCTAACCCTATACCAACAGATGTAATTGATGTTTGACTTCTTAAAGGATTATCTTTTGCCAAAGCATTTGAAATCAAGGAGTTCGACATAAACATGGTTAAAGATGTTGGTTTTTTACCGCCTAACCATGGTTCGGTAAATGAAAAATTATAAGATTGATAACCGGCTCCATACGTTTGACCCCTTAAAGATAAACGTTGTCCGTCTCCTGAAGGTAAAGGTCTCCAAGACTCTTTGTTGAAAAAGTTTTTTGTAGAAAAATTAGTAAATGTAAGCCCTAAAGTACCAATTAATCTACCTCCTCCGTAACCACCAGATAGTTCAATTTGATCAGATGATTTTTCGACTACTGTATATTCAATATCTACTGTTCCATCTGTTGGATTTGGAATAGGATTAATTTGAAACTGTTCATTGTCGAAATAGCCTAGTTGGGATAATTCTCTTTGTGTTCTAATGATGTCGGCACGGCTAAATAAGTCTCCTGGTTTTGTTCTGATTTCACGTCTAATAACATGTTCATTTGTTTTAGTGTTTCCGTAAATTCTAACCTCACCAATTCTTGCCTCTTTTCCCTCAGTAACTCTTAATTCATAATTAATGTAGTTGTTGTCGTCAATATTTATTTCAACAGGAGTAATGTTAAAAAATAAATATCCTCTATCCATATACAGTGATGTTACATCTCTACTGTCGGGGCTCATATACAACCTTTGTTCTAATAGCATTTTATCATATACATCTCCTTTATTTATTCCTAATAAAGTATCAAGCTGGCCTGTTGAATATTTGGAATTTCCAACCCAAGTAATGTCTCCAAAATAATATTTTTCACCTTGATTAAGGTAAATTGTAATGCCAATACTTTTATCGTCAATATTATAAATACTGTCTTTAATAATGTTAGCATCTCTTAGTCCAACGCCATTTAATTTTTCAACAATTGCTCGTTTATCTCTAGCAAATGCCGTCTTATTAAATTTTGATCGAGAAAAAATTCTTAAAATACCAGATTCTTTAGTGTCTTTCATGCTTCTTTTTAAACCACCATCTGACACACCAATACTTTTTAATTTACGTTTAAATTTTGAATCAAATTGACTTAAATCTATTTCTTCATTCCCAACAAAATTGATTTCTTTAATTTTAATTCTGTGTCCTTTATTGACGAAAATATGAAATTTAACTGAATTAAAACTCATTGTGTCTGGAATTTGATCTATACGTACAACAGTATTCAAATAGCCTTTTTCTTGATAATAGCCTCTAATTGTATTTTCTGTATTTTTTGATAGAGATTCAGTGATTGTTTTACCGTTAAATAGGTTAATAATTTCTCTTAATTTATCGGCTTCACCATTTCTAAGTGGGTGTGTTATTGGTTCGTTATTGACGTCAAGTTCTTCTTCAAAAAACTTGTAACGCGACAATTTTGGCCTTCCTGTTAATTTAATGAAAAGGAAAATTTCATCACCAATTACTTTGTCGGAACCAATTTGAACATCTGAAAACAAGTCTTGCTCCCACAAAGATTTAATTGCACTTGTAATGTCGTCACCAGGTACTTTAATCTCTTTACCGGGAGTTAATCCTGAAATTACACGAATAGCATCATGGTCGTATTGAGGAACGCCAACTATTTTAGTGGCAGCAATAATATAAGTTTTAGGACTTAGATAATCAAAATCTGTTTGACCACCAATTGTTTGTTGGGCGAATAAATCGCTGCCAAAAATCAACATAAAAATGCTGAATATAGCTAGTTTAATGTTCATTATTTATTAATTTGTTCACTTACCAATCCAAAACGCCTCTCTCTGTTTTGATAGTCGTAAATTGCTTGGTAAAAATCTTCTTGTTTAAAATCAGGCCAAAGTTTATCAGTAAAGTAAAGTTCACAATAGGCAATTTGCCATAATAAAAAATTACTAATTCTTAATTCTCCACTTGTCCTTATTAAAAGTTCTGGGTCAGGAATTCCGTTTGTATATAAATTTTGGTCGATTGTTTTATTATTAATATTGCCTACATCTAAACTTCCATTAACACATTGTTGCGCAATTGATTTTACGGCAGAAACAATTTCTGTTTTTCCACTATAATTTAAGGCTAAAATCAAAGTTGTTCCTGTGTTATTATGAGTTTGCTGGGTAGCTTTTTTTAATTCTACACCACAATTCCCTGGTAAGCCTTCTATATCACCTATTGTTTTTACAATGACGTTATTTTTATGAAGGGATTCAACTTCTTTCGTAATTGTATCTACTAAAATGGTCATTAAACCATCCACTTCATCTTGTGGTCTATTCCAATTTTCAGTTGAAAAAGCGTATAAAGTCAAATATTTTACCCCGCAAAATGTTGCCGCTTTTAAAGCTTCACGAACAGATTCTACTCCCATAGCATGCCCAAACAAACGCTCTTGTCCTTTTTGCTTAGCCCAACGTCCATTTCCATCCATAATTATGGCCACATGCTCGGGAATATTATCGGTATTTAATTTATCTTTTAAACTCATTTTTCAACAGGATGACAAATTTGCACAGATTTTTTGGTTTTACCATAGAATTATAACGTATTTTAACAGTTTTAATTGTTTTATTAACAAAGCTTAACACGATTTGTTGAATTTATATATTTTCCATTTTGTGTTACTCTTTTTAAATCAGCTTTTACGGTGTGTTTCAAGCATATTTTACCAGTAAAATAAAAATTGAGTATTTAAAATGAACAATAAAAAGTTTGGAATGTGTTTTTATTAGAAAATTAAGCAAACTCCGCTTTCAAACTCAAATCTAAACTTTGGTATGAATGTGTTAATGCGCCTGACGAGATAAAATCTACACCTGTTTCGGCATAAGATCTTATTGATTTTTCATTTATTCCTCCACTGGCTTCAGTTTCATATTGATCTCTAGGAATTAGTTTTAAAGCTTCAATAATTTGTTGTGGCGTAAAATTATCTAACATAATTCTATCCACATTACCCACAGCCAAAACCTGATTTAATTCGTCAATATTTCTGACTTCAATTTCAATTTTAAGGGCTTTGTTTTTTTCTTTTAAATATGCGTTTACCCGTTCAATGGCTTGTTTAATACCACCTGCATAATCCACATGATTGTCTTTTATCATCACCATGTCGTACAAGGCAAATCGGTGGTTATGACCACCACCAATTTTAACAGCCCATTTTTCCATTAACCGGACACAAGGAGTGGTTTTACGGGTATCTAATAATTTTGTAGGCAAGTCTTCAATTAAATGTGCTAATTCATTTGTTTTAGTAGCAATTCCACTCATGCGTTGCATAAAATTAAGTACTAAACGTTCGGCAGTTAAAATAGACAATGAACTACCCTCAACATAAAAAGCAATTTGACCGTGTTCTACGTATGCACCATCTTCAATTAAAACGTCAATTTTTAAGTTCGGGTCCACTCTGTGAAAAATGATTTTAGCTAATTCTACACCGGCCAAAATCCCTTTATCTTTTATCAATAAACGGGCTTTACCAGTTCCGCTTTTTGGCACGCATGCTAGTGAGGTATGATCACCATCACCAACGTCTTCAATTAATGCAAAATCTATAATCTTTAAAAGTTCTTTTTCTAAAATTTCCATTGTTCGGAAGCGTAAAGTGTTTATTACAAAAAATCTATTTTACTACGTAAGTTTTCACATCATCAGCCGTTATTACTGAATCACATAAAATAATTAATCTTTCTACAATATTTCTCAATTCTCTAATGTTCCCAGTCCAATCCACATTTTGAAGTGCTTTTAATGCTGAATCATCAAAACTTTTTGGTGCCATACCATGCTCTTTACAAATCTTATCAATAAAATAATTTGCCAACAATGGAATATCAGATTGTCTATCGTTTAAAGAAGGAACCTTAATAACAATTACACTCAATCGGTGGTACAAGTCTTCTCTAAACTTACCTTCATCAATCATTTTACGTAAGTCTTTGTTTGTTGCGGCAACCACACGTGGATTTACTTTTATGTCTTTTTCACCACCAACACGCATAATTTTATTTTCTTGTAATGCACGTAAAACTTTTGCTTGCGCAGATGCCGACATGTCGCCAATTTCATCTAAAAACAAAGTTCCTCCATCAGCTAATTCAAACTTTCCTTTACGCATTTTATTTGCAGAAGTAAATGCCCCTTTTTCGTGACCAAATAATTCAGATTCAATTAATTCAGACGGAATAGCAGCACAATTCACCTCAATAAACGGTGATTTTTTACGGTTAGATTGTTCGTGTAATTGACGTGCTACCAATTCTTTTCCGGCTCCATTAGGACCAGTTATCAACACGCGTGCATCAGAGGGAGCTACTTTTTCTATCATGGCATTTATCTCTCCAATTGCAACCGATTCTCCGATTATAGTTGATGATTTCGCCAGTTTTTTGACTTGCTTTTTTAACACAACAGTTTCTTCAACCAAATTAGTTTTATCTAAAGCATTTTTTATGGTAACTAAAATACGGTTTAAATCTAAAGGTTTTTCAATAAAATCAAAAGCCCCTTTTCTAATTGAGTCAACAGCAGTTTCAATATTACCATGCCCCGAAATCATAATCATTGGTGTTGAAACACCATCAGCTTTTAAAGTATCTAACACTTCTAAACCGTCCATTTGTGGCATTTTAATATCACAAAAAATGGCATCATACGTGTTTTTTTTTGCTGCAGAAACGCCTTGCACACCATCTTCAGCTACGTCAACCGTGTAGTTTTCAAACTCTAAAATTTCTTTTAAAGTTCTGCGAATACTTGCTTCATCATCAATAATTAATAATCTTGCCATAATTGAATTTGTTTAAAATCGAAAAGGTAAAGATAATTGATTTATTTAAAATCTGTTCAATGACAATTATTATTTTTATTTGGGCGTTTCCTTTCCGTTGATCCGGTCATGCTTTTTGTTTTAGTTTTATGTCAAAATAAAATAATTAATCGCTTAAAATGCGCTTATAAAATCGCAATTTTAATTGTTAATTATAAACTATTTCACCATAAAAGCTGTCACGTCAATCATTAACGCAATTCACTAAAAAATAGCATAATTTAAGCCAATACTAATACTAAAACGTTTACTATCGGCTGAAGTAGCATACATAAAGTCATTAAAATAATAACCGTTGTTAAAATAATAATTGACATCAAAATTGTAGTTAAAATTACCTTTAATGAACCCCCTCAATCTAGGAGAAAAATAATAATACAAATCAGCTAAAATAACAGCTCTATAATTTTGGTTAAATATATTTTTACCACCAATAATATTCAAATCAAAAAATGTTCTGGTTGTAGGGTAAAATCCAAAGTGGTATCTCATATCAATATAACTAATAAAAGAGGTTGAATTATTGTTGTAATTTATCGTGTTTATAAAGTTTAATTTAAAATCATGTTACAAACTATACGACTGAGGCAAATAAAATGCGTAAGACAATATGCCATGGGTTTGTATGTTACTTGATGGTAATAAGTCTAATGAATGAACAAGGTTAAACTCAATTTGTTTACCACTTAATCGGTTTGACTGATGACTAAACAAATAAGCATCTGATAAATGCGTAAAATACGCAATATCTGTATTAGAAATAATTCCAAAAGACTGCAATACTGAATCAATAACCTCTAATTGATATATTTGCATAAGTCTATTATCAAAATACCTTTTGTTTTCTATTTTTGCTAAGGTGTTAGATAAAACATTTCTTTTTTCTAAAGAAAGTTCACTACTTATAATATTCGATTTTAGTAGTAGTTTTTCAATATCAAGTACTTTTCTTCCGTGAAAAATGGGTTCAACTCTACCATGTCCAATTGAAAATCCCGGCTTTAGTTCTAAATTAAGTTGTGTCCCTGAAGCTTCATTTCCAGCCGAATTTTGATAATCAAAACTTGTAAATAATTCTGAATAATCACTGATTCCAAAGAACCATTTTTCATTAAAGAATATACGCTTTTTAAAGCGATTCGAACTATAAAATAAAAAACCAGATTTATAAATCGAATTTACTTTACTCTCGTAATAACTACCTAACATCTGAAAATTTGTTGTGTGTAATTTTTGAATTTTTGTTGTGTTAACGTATTTTTGATACCTTAGAATTACCTCACCATTTGTGACTGATAAATTATCAACATTAGTATAGTTTTTCCCCGATACATTAATGTTTAATTGTTTAAATTCATAATCAGGCGCTTTATAATTGCGTAAAAAGTTGGTTGAATCTTGTTGGCTAAATAATGTTGTGCTACATACAATAGCAGCACAACAAAACAATATTTTAATTGTTATTTTCATAGATGTTGGGTGTAAAATTTAACATTTACCGTGCCAAAAAACATACAAGATGTATTAGATTAATTTAAAACGGTTTAAGTTGTATTCGAAAAAAAATAAATAGATTTGTATTTCTTAACTTTGTAATGTGAACGCAAGCTGTTTTATTCCCTTCATCTCTTCTTTTGATGAAAATTTAATACCAAAGAATTTTGTTTCTCCGTATTGTGATATACATCCCATTGCTAAATTAGCTACAAATGATTTAAAAAATAAAATTTCACAACTCATTAAAATCGACTTGAAATTTAAAAACGAGTACTTAAAAACAACCTTAAACAGAGGTAAAATGTTTGGTGTTTTAGTGGTTAAAAACCCGGAAGGGAAACTTGGCTATCTTGGCGGATTTTCTGGTAAAATTGGAAATTCAAGCCATTTTGATTATTTTGTCCCTCCAGTAGTCGATATTTTAGAAGAGAATATTTCAATTGACTCAATAATGTCAGAAATATCAATTCTTACAAAAGAAATCAACATCCTAAAGGCAGAAGATAAATCACATTCAAAATTGAAGACGTCCATTGCGTTGAGAAAAAATAAATCTATTGCACTTCAACAAAATATTTTTAATGAATACAATTTTTTGAATTCAAAAAGAGACAAAAAATCACTAAAAAGCATCTTTTTAGACTTCAACCGAGATAAAATTCCGGCTGGGGCAGGAGAGTGTGCAGCTCCTATATTATTTCAATATGCATTTAAAAATAATTTAACACCAATAGCTTTGGCTGAATTTTGGTGGGGAATATCTCCAAAATCTGAAATCAAAAAACATGGAGAATTCTATCCGCCTTGTATAGCTAAGTGTGAACCAATTTTAGATTTTATGCTTAATGATTTGATGTAATCACTTCATTTTTTTATAATAAAACAACAGCACTAAATCATAAGCAAAATGGCCAGAAATGGCTAACCATAATGAATGCTTTAATGCACTCCAACCCAACAATCCAATAAATAAGGTTAAAAGAATAGCAAAAATATTAATGCGTTTGTTTTTGAGCGAAAAATAACCGTGAATCGCCACAAAAAATAGAGCTACAATCCATAAAGCCAAATACGGGTTAATAAAAACCGAAAGTAATGGTTGCAATGCTCCTCTAAAAAATATTTCTTCACCTACACCCGCACAAAATGATAAAAACACCACGTAAAAAGTATTTAAAGTGTAATTGTCTAATAAATCTTTATATTTAGCCATTGACGATTCAAAGTAGTCTAATTCGGTCATCCAAATCACGAATAGTCCAAACAAAATTCCAATCGAAATAAAAGTTGGTATTAAAAATAAATTGCGTTTGTTTATTTTTAATAAATCCCAAAAATTAAGGTGCCAAGATTCAGGTAAAAAAACTAAAAGCAACCATGCCACTAACGGAAATAAAATTAGCGTGCCTAATCCCATCCATAACAAAGTGTATTTTTCTAATAATTTTTTCACTTTGGTAAAAGTAATGATATTGGATTAGGTGGTTTCATAAAAATCAAAATAATTATTCATTTTCCTTATGTGTTTATTTGTTTAAATTCACCACCCCGTACTAAATAAATTTCTCGCCCCTTTTAGCCCGCATTGCTTAACCCTATGATAGGCATTACCAGCACTCAACCTTATATCTTCATCTGTTTTCATTAATGCCCAGTTTTTTATGATTGCATCCATTACAAATGCACCAGGATATAATGAATTATTAGTTGTGACTAAAGGGTATGCTTTTAACATGTTTAATCTATAACTAAAATCGTAAATTGACGAACAAGCTATGACAGCAGCATCTTTTTGAATGCCATCTTGATTGTAAACCTCATCAATAAACACATCCATTAAGCCATTATGACCATTAAATGCAATTAAATCTGCTTTTGAGTTGATTAAAATAGTGTCATCTTTTATAAAAACACTATCGTTTAATGTACCTGCAAGAGAATTAAAAAAATCGTTTAAACAATCCTCCATTTTATCTCCACGGTATGCATCATTCACGAGTATGACCTGCGCACCATTTTCAAATTGTTGTTCAAAAATCACGCGTTCTAATATTGTAGAATCCGAGTCATAAATAATACTTTTCAACATTTTCCATCCATTTTTATTTTTAAAATAGCGTTTCATGCCATTAGAAGTTGCCCAATACAGGTTTGATTTTAAATTAAATCCATCCCCTAAAGATTCTGTAGTTGGAACTATGCCTTGAAATTGATTATCGCATAAAGGAACCAAAACATGAACAACTAAAGGTGTATTATTATCTATTTTGTGCTGTAATTTGACTCTAATGTCTGTTCTATCAAATTCTAAATAATCAGGAGTTATAAATTTATCAACTGTATCTTTAAACGTGTTCTTTACAACTTCATCAACTTGATTATTTCCAGAAGAATTACAAGACAATAGAATAGCTATACTAGCCAATATGGTTAGTGTGTTTTTTATCATAAAAATTATTTGTTTGTTTAGGCCTGACTCAATAAATATGCTATTAACGCAATAATAATTAGCGCTAAAAAGAAACGTTTGTCTTTGTACAAAGGTAATTTAGGTCGCTTAGTAAACTTGTCATAATTGGCAGTTAAGCGGCTAAAGTCTTTATACTTTTCCATTTGCTCCTGAGTTGGAGTTTTTGGTTCTTGGTCTCTATTTATTTTATATTTAGTCATTTATTGGTCTGACCATTTTTGTTTTAATTTATCAATAATTCTATATAACCTCATTTTTGCGTTGGCCTCACTTATCTTGTAAAAATCGGCAATTTCTTTAAAAGAATAGCTAAAAAAGAAGCGCATTTCAATAATTTCAGCTTGATTTGGCTTTAATTCAGACAAAACAGCTAATAATTTTTCTTGTTCATCAATTGACTCTAATCCTGAAATTTCAATTTCACCCATCAACTCCTTGACATGCGTATCTTTTATTTCAACAAAACCATCCTTCTTTTTTTTTCTAAAGTATAAATTTACCTCATTTGATGCTATTCTGTATAACCAAGCCGAAAACGGAAACCCTCTGTCTTCATATTTGGGTAAATTCATCATGGCTTTTAACATAGCAGTTTGACACACTTCACCTGCAACATCCATAGATTGTACTTTTTTAAAAATATACAAAAATAATTGTTCCCAATATTTATTATACAATAACGAAAACGAATTTTTATCACGTTTTGCTTTTGCAATAAATTCTAAATCTTGACGGTATGACGCTTTCTTTTTATCCAACGGTTATGGTAGGTTTGCTAAGATAATACAGAACTTTTAAAAAGTAACATTATTAATATTAAATAATTTAAGAGAAATAAGATGCAGTGTTGATAGAAAAACATTATTATTTGGGTGTTAAATCTAAAAAACGATTTCGGGCTTTCCGTTATATCTTTTTTAAGAAAAAGGATGTCACTGCTATCCCTAACACAAAAAAAGCATTATATTTATGAAACTCAATAAAACACAATGGACGATTACATATCGAGTTAAAAAAACAATTTACTAACGATTTATAATACTTTTGTTGGCAGATTTATTTATAAAATAATGATATGAAAGAAAAACTAAGTCTACTTAAAGACCTTATTAAAATAGCAAATTCAGATCGTCAATTTCGTGAAGAAGAACAGCAATTTATCTATGCAATCGCTCAACAATTAGGAATTACTCCTAAAGATTATATGCGTTTATTTAAAGAAAATATTGACTTTGTTCCTCCTCAATTAGAAGTGGACAGAATTGTACAATTTCAAAGGTTAGTGTTAATGATGAATGTAGATCAAAACGTGAGTTTAACAGAGGTTAAAGCAGTTCAAAATTTAGGTTTAAAAATGGGATTAAACCCTGTTTCAATTAATCAAGTTTTAACTGAAATGCATAACTATCCTAATAAAATGTTACCTCCAAAAAGATTAATTGAAATTTTTAAAATACATCACAATTAAAATAAAAGCAACATATACAGTAAAAGAAGTTGAATCAAAATGTAGATTTAACACCTATTGTGAAAATCATATTTCAGTAATTCCAAGTAAAAAAGGGGTTAAAAAAGCCATTTCAAAAGGAGAGGTAAGACTAAACGGAAAAAAAGTTGAAGGAGGTCGGTGGTTGCAAAATGGTGATGTGATTACTTTTGTTGATTTAGAAAATACACCACCTAAAACTTATCATTTAAAACTAGATGTTATTTTTGAAGATGAAGACTTGGCTGTAATTTTTAAACCGGCGGGTATTAACGTTAGTGGAAATCAGTTTAAAACCATTCAAAATGCTTTGCTTTTTAACATAAATCCATCAACTAAAATAGATGCTTTAGATTGGCCATTACCGGTTCATAGATTAGACAACCAAACATCAGGCTTATTGTTAATAGCAAAAACAAAGTTAGCCCGAGTTAAATTGGGGCAAGCATTTGAAAAAAAGACAGTATTAAAAAAATACACTGCCGTAGTTATTGGCGATTTACGTGATTCAGGAGAAATAAATTTACCTATTGACGGAAAACAATCACTTTCGTTTTACACAAGTATGAGTGTTGTTCCGTCATTAAAAAATGGGGATTTAAGCTTGTTAGAATTAATCCCCAAAACAGGACGTACACATCAGCTACGTATTCATTGTGCATCAATTAATCATCCTATTTTGGGAGATAAATTATATGGAAAAAATGGGCTGATATTAAAAAATAAAGGTCTTTTTTTGTGTGCAGTAAGTCTCGATTTTAAACATCCAGTTACTAAACAAATAATTACTTTTGAAGTGCCTACACCGCATAAATTTATAAAACGAATGGAAAACGAGAAAAGAAGGTATTTGGAGTATAAAAAAAATTAAATCACTAGAACTAGTGTGGCTTTACCTATAATTTTTTTGCATTAATCCGTTTTACTTGAATTATTACCTTAACTTGATACCTTTTGTATAGCCAATGTGGAGTGTCTTTATTGAGAGGAATGAACCGTTTTAGCGCTAAAGAATTTAATTAATCTTGAAATGATTTTAATATACCATTTTCAAAATATAGATACAAATCATCATACACCCATTGTTCGTGAATACCCCAAGAACCAACAGTCCTGTTGTTTTCAAAGGGTTTACCTAGCGATATAATAGCCATTTCTTGATTCATACCTATCCAATAATAGCGCTTTTTAAGCTTATTGTAAATAGTTGTGCCATATTTAGCAATATATTTTTTCTCTATTTCTCGCCATTCATTTTCCTGTGCTTTTAAATACTGTTCATTCGTTAGAAGTTTTAACTCTCTCTGTTGCTTTTCTTTTATATTTATTAAATTTTGTACTTCCTTAGTCCGTTGAATCCATACATCACTTAAATAACCACAAACTGTATCGGCACATACACCAAAATAACCATCATAATAGTCTATTAAAATAACAGTGGTATTTTTTTGTAATACTATTATGGGTTTTGCAAAAGGGTCAGGAATTGACTTCAATTTCGCACCGTTAGTAGTTGTTGCAATAATTGAAGAATCCGATATCATTTTTTTTATTTCATTACTCTTAATTTTATTAATTTCTGAATCTAGTTTGTTTATTGAATCTTTAAGTATTTCGATTTTTTCGGCGATAACTATTTTTTGTTTTTCTAATTCTTGTACTCGCTCATTTTGAGCACTTAAAATGTTTGCGCTAAATAAACATAATATGGAAAATAGAGTTTTCATAAGTATTAATTATTTCAATGTTTAAGTTTTCAGCATAACCAATGTTATTAAATAATTACATTTCAACAAAGATTGTCAACTTATTTTAAGATTAAAATTTGGTTATAAAGGTCGTTTATGTGCAAATTGTGTGCAAACGAAAAAAGGATTCAAACTAATTAAAGTCTAAATCCTTTAGTCTCACTTGCTCCTCTTCTAGGACTCGAACCTAGGACCCTCTGATTAACAGTCAGATGCTCTAACCAGCTGAGCTAAAGAGGAGTGATAAGGTATCTTACGTTTCCTTAAGCGAGTGCAAATATAAAGTAAATAAAATATAGAAACAAAAAAAAGATGTAAAAAAATTACATCTTTTTCAAAATATATTGTTAAGCATTGAAAATCAACTAGAATAAGTCTTCTTCAATTTCTTCAATCGTTCTAGAGTTGTTATCCGAATAAGTGTCCGGATCACTGTTGTCAGATTCAAGTCCTGAATCAGAAGTTGTAGCAACGTTGTTTCCTGAATTACCTGGTCTTAAAATGTTAGTATTTGATACATTTAATCTAATTTCTGTTTTTACAGAATTATCATCCTGTAAATATCCTTTGGCAAAAGGTGTGCCTTCAATTTCAACCAAAGTACCTTTTTTTAGGAAATCTAAAATTCTTAAATTAGCACCTTCTCTTTTCCATATTGTGCAATTAACCCATGTAGTCTTAGTTCGCTGTGCGCCTGTTTTTTTGTCCCGCCAATTTTTGTTATGTGCCACCGGAAAATTGATTGCAATGACACCATTATCCATGTTTCTAATGGTAGCGTCCTTGCCAATGTTCCCAATTAATCTTGTTTCAAATACTGTAGCCATAGGTCTAATTGTTATCGATATATCCTATAAATATAAATAAAATTTTCGATAATTATTACAATTTTAGCGATAAGTTAGGGTTTTACTTACTCAAAAACGACTAAATAAGCATCCCTATATCCTTTTGATTGAACAGATTTTTGAGCTTTTTTCGCTTCTTTTTTTGTCGCAAATGGACCAATGAAATATTTATACTTATACATACTTTTACCATTCACTTTTATCCGTTCAACCTTATATTTTAATCTCTTAAATTCTTGAATATCCGTATCAAGTGGATCTATAGACGACATCAACTGAACTTTATAAGTAACGCCACTTTGGTTTTGACTTTCAGAACTTGATTTTGAAGGGGTGAAATTTATATTGGAATGTTTTTGTTTTAAAAATGTTCTACTTGCTCTAAAAATTGCAGACGCTATAATCTCTTGACCATAAGATGAGTTCAAGTAATTGGCTTCTGATGTGTTTGTTAAAAAACCACATTCTATTAAGACTGTTGGCATTTTTGTAAATTTTAAAATTTGTAATGAATGCCCTATATCTTCACCTGTTTTTACACCTCTGCTTTTTCTGCCAGCCCTACTTTTAAATTGTTTTTCGATTAATAATGCCCACTTATAAGCCGATTTCGAGTTATATCCATGAATATGTGTTTCTGTTCCATAAGCTGATGTATTGTCTGATCCATTGCAATGAATACTAATCATATAATCCACATGCTTACTATTTGCCATTGCTACCCTTTGATCTAAACTTGGATAGGTGTCTCCAGTACGTGTATAAATCACATTAACATGCGATAAATTGTGCTCCAAATAATTGCCTAACTTTTTTGAAATTAATAAATTTAATTCTTTTTCTGTTTTTAATCCAGAAATTTTCGATAAGTGTCCAGGGTCTTTTCCACCATGCCCAGGGTCAATTAAAATTGTAATTGAATTGGCTGAAAAACCCATAAATGAGAACATAAATAAAGCAAAACAGAATAACAATTTTATTTTTGACATTGGTTTTTAAGTTTAAAAGCTAAAATTACAATATGTTATTCAGCAAATTTTAAACCACAGTAAACATTAATCCAAAGTCGATTGTTAAAAAGTATATGTAAACTGATTATCTTTGAAGCAAATGAAAAATCAATTTTCAATAAAATACAAGCAAATTTGGGCAAACATGTCTATCGTAATTGGAATGTTTTGTGTATTCATATTTTTAGCAGGTGCTTATTTACTTAAAGATATAACTATTTTAATGTATGTTTTGGCGGCATTAGTACCAATATATGTTGGTTTTAAAATGAGAAAATCAAATTACGCCTTGGTTTCAAAAAATAGAATTCAAGTATTTGGTTTGTTAGGTAATATAAAAAATGACTATAAATTAAACAAAAACGAAAAATTTAGGACAATTAATAATCGGATTTATTTAAAAAGAAACAAAGTCAATTTGAAAGTGAAAATGAATAATTGGTTTGTAAATCAACATGATTGGAATAGGGTATTAGAATTTTTTTCAGATAATGAGAATGATAATATTATAAAACATCTTACAGCCGACTAAATAATTAGATATAAATTAGTAGATTTGAACCAATTATTGAATGAATAACAGCAATACATGAAAACAGTACAGTTTAGAGAGGCATTACGAGAAGGAATGTCAGAAGAAATGAGAACCGATAAAAGTGTATTTTTATTAGGAGAAGAAGTAGCAGAATATAATGGAGCATATAAAGTGTCGCAAGGAATGCTTGACGAATTTGGACCAAAAAGAATTATTGATACACCAATTGCTGAACTTGGATTTACAGGAATTGCAGTTGGAGCAGCAATGAATGGTTTAAGACCTATCGTTGAATTTATGACTTGGAATTTTGCTATTCTTGCAGCTGACCAAATTATAAATGAAGCCGCTAAAATTCTACAAATGTCAGGCGGACAAATTTCGTGTCCAATTGTTTTTAGAGGAGGTAACGGAACTGCAGGTCAATTAGGAGCTACACATTCTCAAGCTTTTGAATCATTTTATGCAAATGTCCCAGGTTTAAAAGTGGTTACACCATCAACACCTTATGACGCAAAAGGATTAATGAAAGCAGCTATTCGTGATAATGACCCCGTTTTAATAATGGAGTCAGAAAAAATGTATGGCGATAAAGGTGAAATTCCTGAAGGAGAATATATAGTCCCAATTGGAGTAGCCGATATTAAACGAAAAGGTTCTGATGTAACAATAGTGTCTTTTGGTAAAATTATTAAAGAAGCACATAAAGCCGCTGAAGAATTAGAAAAAGAAGGAATATCAGTTGAAATAATTGATTTACGATCTGTACGTCCAATTGACTACAAAACAGTAGTAAATTCGGTTAAAAAAACCAACAGATGTGTAGTTGTTGAAGAATCTTGGCCAGTGGCGTCAATCGCTTCTGAAATAGCATATCATTTACAAAATTATGCCTTTGATTATTTAGACGCACCAGTAAAAAGAGTCATGCAGTCAGACACACCATTCCCTTTTAGTCCTCCTTTAATGGAAGAAGCTTTACCAAATGTAAAACGAATAATTGCGGCAATTAAAGCAACAATGTATAGATAAATTTTCGTGTCAGTTCGAGTATTCCAATTAAGGAATGTATCGAGAACAAAGCGAAATATAATACTGAAGCTCTCACCTTATTTAAGATGGGAGCTTTTTTATGCCATTATTAGGGGCTTACTCAATTCGATTCCTTTTGAGTCGTGCTATATATTATATCTTTTTTTGAAAATAAAAAAAGGATGTCACGTCTATCACTAAGCCAAAAAAAGTTAATTTAGCATCTGTTTATGTTTCAACACCTAAAAAATATTGTTACTCATACGCATCAACCTGATGAAGCTATATTAGATTTGTTGACTAATACAACTATTGGAACAAACGGCGCAAAATATCAACATTTACATACAGTCAGTAAAATCCATAAATTAGTCAATCCGCATTATATTACAGTTCGTAGAAATAAAAAAGCAATCGGAAATATGACAGTTTGTGAGCGACCAATTTTGGTTCAAAATCAAAAAGTTAACTCACTTTATATTCGGTATTTTGCTTTTAAAACCTTTTTTCAATCTTCAGGTAAACAAAATAAAAATAAAAGAAAATCTATTTTTGAAACTTACTTAAAAGAATTATTCAATACCTCAAATCTAGATGTTTACAAACCAGAGTATAATCCATCAGTTTATTGGGCATTTATCGATCCGCAAAATAACAAATCATGGAACATGGCTGATCGGTTTGGATTAGAAACTATAGGTCATTTTTCAACCTATGCTTTTAGTCGGTTTTATCCTAAAAAAAATAAAAATGTAAGTCCAATAAAACCCGCAGAAAAAGAGTCGGTTTGGCAAAATATTCAGGAGTTTTATAAGGATTATACCAATGTTTCAAAAACACATTTGTTTGAAGATGATAATTATTTTGTGTACCGTGAAAACGAAAAAATAGTTGCAGGTATTCAAGTTTTTGATATTCACTGGCGAATTGATGCCATGCCAGGAAAAAAAGGAAAGTTTTTGGTTAATGTATTGCCGCATATCCCATTTTTAAGACGTATAATAAACCCCAAAAACTATAGGTTTTTAGGTGCTGAAGGTTTGTTTTGGGAGTCAGGTCATCAATCTAAAATTGAACTATTACTTGAGGCTGTTTTAGCTGAAAAAAAGAGACATTCAATGTTGTTATGGTTTGATGATTCTGATGATAAATTAATAGGTCTATTTGAATCCATGAAGTCGGGCATCATGCAAAAAATAAAGTCCGATAATTCAATTGAAATTGTAGCAAAATTTAATGATTTTGATGAAGTGCTAAAACAAAAAATGATTGCGTCTAAAAAGTATATTTCTGGGTTTGATACGACCTAATTTTGAAATTAGTATCTTTGTTTTAAATGAGATTTATTTATTTTATATTATTTTTATGTTGTTTTGGGCAGGCTAATGGTCAAACTTTTTTTGAAAAGTCTCAATCCCTTAATAAAAAAAGAACCATAGTTGTTAGTGGTATAAATGTTTTTAATTGGTCAGCATCAATTGGAGGATTGTATTTTGTATGGTACAAAGATTTTCCAAAAGTAAAGTTTCACACTTTTAATGATTTTGGTGAGTGGCAGCAAATGGATAAAGCGGGTCATGTTACAACATCTTGGAATTTTGCTCGTGCTGCTGGAGATTTATATGAATGGTCAGGCGTAAATCATAAAACAGCATCATTAATAGGGGGAGTGTATGCCTTTGCGTATATGTTTACATTCGAATTGTTAGACGGATATAATGCTGATTGGGGGTTTTCAATTAGTGATATTGCTGCAAATACAACTGGAGCAGCTTTGTTTACGGTTCAAGATTATTTTTGGAATGAGCAGTTTATTAAGCCGAAATTTTCATCACATAGTTCTGGATTGGCACAGTATAGACCATCTGTTTTGGGTAATGGAGGGGTTGAAAGTTTGTTCAAAGATTATAATGGACAAACTTATTGGCTGAGTTTTAATCCTGTTTCAATGATTAATAAAGACAGTAAAATTCCTAAATGGATTAATGTTTCACTAGGGTATGGTATAAATAATCAATTGATAGGGGATGGAGGGACATTTGTTACTACAAACGGTAGTCAACAATTAAGTTTTTCACCATACCGAGAGTTTTATTTGTCTTTAGATATAGATTGGGAACAGTTTAAGGTAAAGTCACCTTTGTTAAAGTTATTGTTTAGAGGGCTAAATATTATAAAGGTTCCATTCCCAGCAATTGAATTTTCAAAGTATGGGGTAAAAGGTTATGGCATTTATTTTTGATTATTTTTTATTTGCCATTTTATTGGGTTTTCAATAATGTATTCTTGTATACGATTTAATTCAGCAGTGTTTCGTATAACCCAATCATGAAATCGGGTTTGCCAACCAAATTTCGGATTTATTTTTCGGGCGTGTTTGGTTGTTACAGATTTGTATGACCGTATGATGGTTGAGATAGATCCGCGTTTTGGCGATATAGTCGCCATAACGCTAGTAAAGACGTTGCACTGCAACGTCTTTACGTGGTCATCCACGTCATCCACGTCATCCACGTCATCCACGTCATCCACGTCATCCACGTCATCCACGTCATCCACGTCATCAGTTATGGTGAGCACCCAATGCATGTGATCAGGCATAATAACAAAAGCACCGAGTTTAACATGCGGGAAGTATTGAGGTATTTCTTCCCAAAATTTATGAGCCAAAAGACCTATTTTAGAGAGGTACATTTCACCATTTTCTATGGTTCCAAAAAAATACTTTCTTTGGTCGGTGCATATAGTTATAAAGTAGCTACTTTTATTTCTGTAATTCCAATTTTTTAACCGGGCAGATGAAATTCGATATTTATTTTTGTATTTTTTCAATTATTTTAAATAAGCTTTTTCATAAATTTTAATCCATTGCTCAGCTGTCATTTTTTTTATGAGTGCTTCAATTAGTTTGTAAGGAATATCATTTAAACGTTTAAATCTAATACAACTTTTACCCATGTCTAATTTATATTTACAATGATTTGGGTATTCATTAACAAACCATTTATAAAGCTCAGGTTTTGCATAAATTCCCATGTGGTATAATGCAATAAAGTTTTTTTGAGAAGCAACGTTAATAAAAGGTAAAGGTAGATCTTTTCCGCAATGATACCCTTTTGGGTAAACAGACTTGGGAACAACGTAGCCAATCATATTGTAAATTATAGTTTCTTCAAAATTTTTAGGAATATTTTTTAAAATGACTTGCCTAATTTTTGAGAGCGCTTCTTGTCTTTCTGTTGGTGAGTTTTTAATATAATTCGTCACCGATTCATTTTGTTTAATCATAGTTTAAATTTACAAAAAAAAAGTTACATCACTCTTAATTGAATAAAATCTAACGCAAAACAAAAAATGTTAGAGAATGTCAAGTCTTCTATCTTATTAAAAATAAATATATTAATTTAGGGAAATGAATTTATTTACAGCAAAACAAGTCGTTAAATCATACAGCCAAAATGGTTTTAAGTTAAATGACATCAGTTTTTCATTAGCATCAAGCAGAATAACGGGGGTTGTAGGCGAAAACTGAAATGGAAAAACTACGTTGTTAAGGATTATAGCTGGAGATTTAGCCTTTGATACCGGAGAAATTAAATATTTTGGAGACAATTCAATTGATTTTATTGGATGGGAAGGGATTAAAAGTCGAGTAGCGTATATTCCACAACGTATTCCACGTTGGTACGGAGGATTGAGAGATAATTTAATTTTTACTGCAGCGATTAAAGGATTAAAAGGCAAAAAAGCTGATTTATTAGTAGATGAATTGGTTGCTAAATTAGCACTTCAAGATTATATTCATCTTAAATGGGAAGAAATTTCAACCGGATATAGATTGAGGTTTCAGTTGGCAAAAATGCTAATTGGTTCACCCGACTTATTAGTTTTGGACGAGCCTATTGCAAATTTAGATATCAATGCACAAAACAAATTTCTTTCTGATTTAAGAAATATAGTCAGTGAACCAAATAGAAATGTAAGTGTGATTTTAAGTTCTCAACAACTACACGAAATAGAAAATATTGCCGATTCAGTTTTGTTTTTAAAAGCGGGTAATTTGGTTTATTCTGGAGAGGTTGGTAAAATAGGAGAAGAGCGTACCGAAAATGAATTTGAGATACAAGGTGATTTTGATGAAGCTTTTTTAATGCAATTATTTGATAAAATAAAGGTTGAAAAAATGGCAAAAACTTTTTACGTTAAAATTCCACTTGAAGTGACGGTTGATTTGTTTTTAAAATCGATATTAGAACAAAATAAAAGCATCATTTACTTTAGGGATATCAGTTCATCTACACGTAAATTATTTAACCAATAAAACCTATTTATAATGTCAAATATCCATTTCCAGATTCAAGTTTGTCAGTATGGTTAATTTTAATTCCAATTTTAATTTATTTAGTGTATTGGTTTGTATTTCAAGCTCGATTTAATGTCGAAAAATCTGGAGGAAAATTAAATATAGCACAAGAGTATTTGAATTATTTTATCTACTACTTTATTTTTTTATTGGCATTTTTAATTATTATGGCAATTCCAATATCAAATGAATATAAAGTTTCAAAATCAGTAAGCCCAGAAGAATTAAAAAAAGATATTGAAGTTCTAAATTTAGGCTCAGCTGTTGTCAATACTAACTATTCGTTGTCATTTTATGATGGGAAATATAATTTTAGACAAACTAATTTTTTAAATAATTATTATTATGACTCTTACGGTGAAAATTATGATGAGTCTCTACAAGACAATATAATTTACGTTTCTGAAAATGATTTATACAAAATCATAGATAACTATAAATTAGCCTATAATAAATATACGCAAAGAAAAATAACAGAAAGTGCTAAAACAATTATTGAAAATAATTTCAATGGTTTATTATCAGATTTCAATGATTTTAAGTATTGGGAATATGGAAATCAAGTTGACACTAAGTTATACAGGATTAAAAGACTTCAAGATAAAAGTTGGGTTAAAGTTATGTTTGCAAAAGAGGGTTTATATATAGTTGGTGCAATGATAGCATTATTGGCGCTCTTAGTTTGGATTTTTAAGCAGATTCATTGGAGATATTATATATTTGGTTCAATCGCCTTGGCAGTTACGCCTATTTTAGTTGGTATAATTACTTTAATCATTTTCGAAATATTTGACATAGACGAATGGTTTGCGTTTTTGCTAGTGATACTCGCTTATATAATTGTTGGTATTATTGTTTTTACCGGGGTTGTCTCAGATAAAAAAAGCCCCCTTGCTATCGTTTCAGCAATGTATTTACAGTTGTTTTTACCAATGCTACCATTGTTCGTGTTTTCGCTTATCCGTTCTAAGGATTTGTACCTGTATAACCCTGATTACGATTTTCTTTTTGACTTTATTTATTGGTCAGGATGGCTTATTGGTTTAATGAGTATTGGGTTGTTTAAGTTAATGTATAAACGAATGAGTTTGTTGCCGTCAAAAAAGTAAATTTTTATCTTGTCAATTGAAATGTTTTGTCTTGAAAATTACATACTTAAGTAATTTTAGAAATATAATGAATAAAAGGCTTTTACAAATCCTTTAAAATCGTTAAATTCGCAATCCTATTATTAATTCAAAAGTAACTTTATATGGCATTTGATATTGACATGATCAAAAAAGTGTACGAAAGATATCCAAAAAGGGTAGCTGCTGCACGTAAAATTGTAAATAAACCATTAACCCTAGCTGAGAAAATTCTATATACCCATTTATGGGATGGAAATGCGACTGAAGAATATCCAAGAGGAAATTCGTATGTTGACTTTGCTCCAGACAGGGTTGCTATGCAAGATGCAACTGCGCAAATGGCGTTGTTACAATTTATGCAAGCAGGTAAAAAGAAAGTAGCAGTGCCTTCTACAGCACATGCAGACCACTTAATTCAAGCCAAAGAAGGCGCTCGAAAAGATTTAGATGTCGCAAATCACACGAATGGTGAAGTTTATAATTTTTTATCTTCAGTTTGTGATAAATACGGAATTGGATTTTGGAAACCAGGTGCTGGAATTATTCACCAAGTAGTTTTAGAAAACTATGCATTTCCTGGAGGGATGATGATTGGAACAGATTCACATACAGTAAATGCTGGTGGATTAGGAATGGTTGCGATTGGCGTTGGTGGAGCTGATGCAGTTGATGTAATGGCAGGTATGGCATGGGAATTAAAAATGCCAAAATTAATTGGAGTTAAATTAACAGGTAAATTGTCTGGGTGGACAGCACCAAAAGATGTTATTTTAAAAGTAGCTGGTATTTTAACTGCTAAAGGTGGTACAGGTGCAATTGTTGAATATTTTGGGGAAGGTGCAAAGTCTATGTCATGCACAGGAAAAGGAACCATTTGTAATATGGGGGCTGAAATTGGGGCTACAACATCTACTTTTGGTTATGATGATTCAATGCGTAGATATTTAAAAGCAACTGATAGAGCTGATATTGTTGAAGCAGCCGATAAAGTAGCTGAACATTTAACTGGTGATGCTGAGGTTTATGCAAATCCAGAAAAATATTTTGATCAAGTAATTGAAATTGATTTAAGTACTTTAACGCCCTATTTAAATGGACCTTTTACACCAGATTTAGCCACGCCAGTTTCTGAAATGAAAGAAACTGCTGCTAAAAATAATTGGCCAACTGATATTGAATGGGCATTAATTGGCTCGTGTACAAATTCATCTTATGAAGATTTAACAAGAGCAGCATCAATAGTTGAAAATGCGGCGTCAAATGGTATTGAAGCGAAAGCAAAGTTAGGTATTAATCCAGGATCGGAACAAGTAAGGTTTACTGCTGAGCGTGATGGTTTAATGGACACTTTTGCTAAAATTAATGCAACAATATTCACCAATGCATGTGGACCATGTATAGGTCAATGGGCTAGAGCAGGGGCTGAAAAAGAAGAAGAAAATTCAATCGTGCACTCATTTAATCGTAACTTTAAAAAGAGAGCAGACGGAAATCCAAATACTAAAGCTTTTGTAGCATCTCCTGAAATGGTTGCAGCAATTGCTTTGTCCGGTAAATTAGATTTTAATCCAATGACAGATACATTGATAAACAAAAATGGTGAAGCTATTAAATTAGATGAGCCTACAGGTATGGAATTACCGCCAAAAGGTTTTGATGTAAAAGACAATGGATTTCAAAAACCAGCTGAAGATGGTTCAGGAATTGAAGTGAAAGTTTCACCAACCTCTGATAGATTACAACTCTTAACGCCTTTTGAACCCTGGGGAGGTGAGAATATTACAGATGCCCCTTTGTTGATTAAAGCATTAGGAAAATGTACTACAGATCATATTTCAATGGCAGGTCCTTGGTTAAAGTATAGAGGACACTTAGATAATATTTCTAATAATTGTTTGATAGGTGCTGTGAATGCATATAATAATGAATCAAATAAAATAAAAAACAGATTGACCGGTGAGTATGGTGAAGTTCCTGCTACTGCACGTGCATATAAAGCTGCAGGGTTAAAATCTGTGATTGTAGGGGATCATAACTATGGTGAAGGTTCTTCTCGTGAACATGCAGCAATGGAACCAAGACATTTAGGTGCAATTGCTGTAATTGTGAAATCATTTGCACGTATTCACGAAACAAATCTTAAAAAACAAGGGATGTTAGGTTTAACTTTTTCAAACGAATCAGATTATGATTTAATTCGAGAAGGAGATTTATTTAATTTTATTGATTTAGCTGATTTCGCTCCCAAAAAACCATTAAAAGTTTTAGTTGTGCATGTAGATGGTACAGATGATTTAATTACGGTTAATCATACATACAATGAGGCTCAAATTGAATGGTTTAAATATGGTTCAGCGCTTAATTTAATCAAGAGTCAAGCTTAACTAATTCCAATAATCTATTAATTTAAAATAGTCCAATCATTAATACGATTGGACTATTTTTTTTACTTAATTTTAATTAAGAATTATTTTTTTATAAATTTATAATTTGAATAATATTTTCCATTATTTACACGTATTATATATGATCCTTTTACAAGGTTAGATATATCTATCGTTGATGTGTAATTTCCTTTTTCAAGCTGCTCATTACTGACGTTCATAACAGTTTTTCCATTCGAGTCAATTATTACAATTTCAATTGTTGTGTCATTGGGAATATTGTAATCTATAGATATATGTTTCCTTGCAGGATTTGGATATATTTTTGAACTATTAACTTCATTTTTATTAATTAAGTATTCATTCAGTCCAACAGTAGATTTATTAATATAAACCTTAAAAATAGTGTTGCTAGCCATGCTTTGTGTACCATCATTTACAAAAAAATATTTAAATCAGAGCTCTCAATTCCACCATATATATAACCAATTAAAGTTTTAGGTACGCTTCTTATGTCTATAATATCTTCATGGTAAATATATTCTCCAACTGGTATAAACTCTGAACCAGCACCTAATAAAGCAGGCATTTCTATATAGTGCAAAGCTGTTTCAGTCATTGTTCCATCAGATGTTCTAGTAACTTTACTAACTGTCTTTACAAACGGCACGTCAGTGTCTTCAATTAAATTATTTGAATCATCTAAATAAAATTGACTTATTCCACCGAAAAATAATGTATGCATTGCTTTTGCAGTAGAGTCATATATGGGTATTTTGGCTGAATGGTATTGACTTAAGTATTGATTAAAATTGTTATTTACAATATAGGTTGAAGAATAAATATCAACTGAGTTTAAAAAAGGTAGGTCATTAACGTCAAATACACCACTAAATACAGTATAGCCAGTATCTTCATTCGGAAATATTTGATGCACCATGTTGTAATCACGTCTATGTAAATTTGCCGGATCATTAATTGTCGTATAGTTTGAAATATTCAAATTTAATCCATAATCATTGAGTTGAAATTTTCTAATTTCATCTGAATATTGTTGTGTAAAACCTGGTCCATTATCTGGCCCCATAGGATTGTATCTTCCATCAAATAATTGTCCTCCAACTAAATAAAAAGTAGAATCTATATAACCTATTTGACTACCCGTAACTTTAAGATGGACATCTGTCGTTTGTCTAAAAAAGGATGTAATATCTCCATTCATTATTACAGAATCAGCCAATCCATTAATGTTAATTGCAGTTACATTTGGAAAGGTAACATGATCACCAGCGGTTGTGCTGTAACCATATCCACCAAAAATATATAATGTTGTGTCTCTTTGATAAAATTCTTGATTTGTTGATTGCAGTTGTTCATAAATAGAAGATGGTAAAATAGATAAATCTGAAGACCACGTTTGCTCATTGACAGGGTCAATTACAAATACTGATTTATTATTCCCTGCTTCTAAAAATGCAGCAAAAGGTTGTCGTTGATGCAGACCGTCAATTCTTCCTCCAATTATGACCCATTTTCCATTATCAGTTTTCCCCCATGAAAATGAACGTATTCCGGGAGTATTTGTTATGACCATTGGTTCTATTTCAATATTGAATACTTCTGGTGATTGTGTAAAAGCAAATGATGAGCATATCACCAATACTAATAATGTCATTATTTTATTTAGCATAATATTTATTTTTAATCACCAAAGTTAGTGTTTACTAACGTTTTAGATTGTGAGTTTTATTACAAAGTATGAATATAAAAAATCCCATTTCTTAATTAAGAAATGGGATTTTTTAATTTAGGCTATTTTAAACAAACAACATGTGCGTATTTTCTTCAGTTGCGCGATTGTAAAAATCGCCAATTGTTAAAATACCATCAATATCATCAATTAAATCTTCCTTTTTTAAGTGAAACATGTCAACAGCTAATTTGCAAGCCCATAATTTTACGCCTGAATCAGATAAAATTTCTAAAAATTCTCCAATAGGTGGCATATCCAACTTTTCCATTTCTTTTTTCATCATTTTAGTTGCAAGTGCTTCCATACCTGGTAAACCACCAAGCATAGTTGGCATGTGCATAGCTGGATTTCCAACAGTAGCTACATGCAAGTGTTCCAGCTTTTCTTTATTAATAGCTTCTAATCCAAAAAAGGTGAAAAATATTTCAGCCTCTATACCTTCCATTCTTGCACCATTTGCCATAATGAAAGCGGCATATACATTTTCAATTGTTGCTTTAGACAGGATGAAAAGCATTTTTTTTACATTTGTTTTTGGCATTTTTTTATTTTTTAACTGTTATTAAATACAACTTTTTGGTTTCGGAATCCCTGCAATTTTAGTTGAAACTTTTAATGGTCCACCAGGAAATAAATCATACAATTCTTTAATGTTAATGACCCCACTTTTTTTAATACCTCTGATTGACAATGCTTCTTCATTTTTATGTTTTTGTTGTAGGAAATCTACAACTTCCCAATGTTTATCAGTCATATTGATTTCTTGTTCTTTAGCAATTTTATTCCCTACATCTTTTGTCCATTGAGAAAAGTCAGTTAAGTATCCTTCTTCATTTCTATTTACATTTTCCATATTATTTATTGTTTTAGTTAGTATTCGTTATTATTTAATTTTCTTTTTATCAGTACTAAAATCTTTACCAGATTCACTCATTTTAGCTGATACAAAAGGAATATGCGTACCTTTTATTAACATATTCCAATATATCCATCTAAACGCTAGTTTTCCCATGTGATTCATTCGGGTTTCTTTGAGTAGTTTTAAAGGACCAACTCCTGGAAAAGGAAATGTACCTTCAACGGGTTCATGCGTATAATTAAAATCTATTAATAATGCTTTACCATGTCCTGTTTCTATAAAACAATTTGCATGTCCATCAAATTCTTCTTTAAGTGGTTTACCATCAATATATCGCAGTAAATTTTCTTCCAAAATTTCGGCTTCAAAGTGAGCGACTGACCCTGCTTTGGATGCCGGTATATTAGAAGCATCACCAATAACAAAAATATTTTCGTGGGCTTTTGATTGTAAAGTAGCCTTATGGGTTGGAACAAAATTCATGTCATCCCCTAAGCCTGAACGTTCTATTAATTCATCTCCTAAATTAGTTGGGGTAGTTACCAATAAGTCATATTCTACTTCTCTCCCTGAATACCCAACAATTTTATTGTTTTTATAATCTACTTTTTCAATATTAAAATCAACCACCTCTTTAATCCCTTTTTCATCTAATAAATGATGTAAGGCTTTAGTTGCTTTTGGCTTGGTAAAAGCACCTCCTAAAGGAGTCACAAAAGTAATATCAACTTTATCTCTCATGTCTTTATTGGTAAAAAAAGAATCTGCCAAAAAAGTGAATTCCAATGGAGCTACAGGACATTTTATAGGCATTTCTGTAATATGTACTACTAGTTTACCCCCCTTCCATGTTCTTAATTTATTTCGCAAAGCTTTTGCCCCTTCAAAAGTATAAAAGTCAAAAATGTTTTTATGCCACATTTTATCTTTCATTCCCTCTGTTTCTTGAGGCGCAATTTTGGTGCCTGTAGCAATAATTAATATGTCATAATTTAAGGTTTGATTTTCTAATTTCACCTTATTTTTTTCGGGTATAATTTTATCAATTTTTTCAAGAATATAATTCACTCCTTTAGGAATGAATTTTTCACCTTTCTTTTTAACATCTTTAGTTCTATATAGGTCAAAAGGTAAAAACAAAAAACCGGGTTAGTAATAATGGGTTTTATATTGATCTACAATAGTAATTTCCCATTCGTCTTTTGATAATTTTTTATTCATGTGATTAGCCATCATAGTACCTGAAGTACCAGCACCTAATATGAGTAATTTTTTCATTTTGTGTGTATTTTTATTACACTACAAAGTTAAATTCAATACATAGTTGTCTTTGTGACCACTATCAGTTTAAATTATAATGTTTGAAGATTAAAACATGTTTTAAATCAGTTATTAGACTCACTCAATCAGTAAGGTTGATTTCTGGATGATATTCTACAATTTCTTGCTCAGTAGATTGCTTGTAGATTGTATGTTTGATTAATTTTCCACTATAAGAATATGTTTTTACATATCCATTAATAAAATGATTTTTATATTGACTTATAGATTTGATTTGTCCGTTGTCATAATAGTCAATGACGTCTCCATGGTACTTTCCATCTACATAGTTGCGCTCCATTTCAAGTTTTTCATTTGGGTAAAAAGATTCGCACTTTCCTGTAAATGGTTCTTTTTTATCAGTTAAATAAAATCGATTATATCTTTGGTCTAATAAAAGTGCTTTACAGTCACAAGGTTTATTTTGAGTTTCAATTAATTCTGAATTTTGACAGCTCAACATAAGTATAAAACCTAAACATAAAAAAAACTTTGACCCCATAATAATATTAATTTTATAGGATCAAAGTTAGCAAAACTTAATGAGAAAACTGCCTTTGCTTTTTTTCACTGGGCACAAAGGCAGCTTATTTTTATATGAAAAATCTTGCCCAGTTTACTTTACGCATTTTTAATTTGTTTTTTCGTTTTTTTTATCTAATCTTCTTTGCTTAGCTCTTCCGGTAATAAAGTAAACAAAGTCCATTAGTAAGCTATAAGGATTGAATCCTGAAAATGAAAATTTAATCATAATTTTTATTTTTAAAAGTTTTTAATTTCTGTAATTTTGGCTTTGTATAAGTCTAATGCTAATGAATTGAAATATTTTAATTCATCACCTGGTATGTTTATTGAAAATGAAGAATGATAAATCTTTTCTGTACTACCTACAGGTTTTTCAACATCTTTTAATTCTTTATTTGTTTCATTTGTAAACTGCCATAAATCAACATATAGGTACTCTGTTTCGTGGGCGTCTAAAATTTTTCCATTTACATTGTTAGTTATGTTGTTTTCAGGTTCAGATTTTTCGGTAGAAAATTCACCATTATAACCAATAGCTGTAATTCTAGAATCTGTAGCGTTTACGCATAAAAAGTTAGTAATTTTCACATCTTTCCCTGCTAAAGCTTCTAAGAATTTATGACCTGATTGATTGTAAATTGTTAGAAAGTCATAACTTGAATACTCATTTTTTACTGGCAATTCAAGGTCTAATTCGTTTGCGTAAATGTTTACGTCTTCTTCAATTTTCTTAACTTCAGACTTAACTTCAGTTTTTGCTTTTGAAACTTCTTTTTCAATTTTTTCTTCTTCTGAGCCACATGACAACACAAGTGCCATGATACTTGCTGATAAAATTATCTTTTTCATATATTTTTTATTTAACATTATTACAATCAATATCTTGTTCAATTTTCCAAATACCACCCAATTCACTAACTGAGCTGTATTTACTATCACCTAAATATTATTGATAAATACTTGGATAAAAGATGGTGCAAAATCCATTTTCGTCTTTAGTGACAACTGCTACATTAATTTGGCGCGAAAGTATATTACCATAATATTTGTCTGTTACGGTTTTCAATTCTCGTTCCATAATAATAACTTTAATGGGAGTTTGTACCCATCCGGCATCTATTATAGCTTGTTTGATACTTGCTTCTGTTGCGCTATTGGTCATTAATGGAGTAGGTACTTTCACGTTTTTTAATGCTTGAGCTCTATAATTTTGAACCATCTCTAAGAACTTAGCTTTACCCGCTTCACTTGTATTGTCAAATTTAAAGTTAACTTCACCTAAAGTATTTCCCATAGTTGAGCCTACTTTTTGATAATTTATTTGTATTTTAATATTGTGCACGCCTGGTTTTAACTCAGCAAGTTTTCCTGATAATGTAAAGGCTTCTAATGGATATTTTAAATTACTTAATGATGGGGCAAAGGGAACGTCATATATATCGCCTTGTTTTCCAACATTAGAACTTGACATTGTCCATTCATATACAGCAACTTCTTTATCTTCTATAAATACTTCTTCAAAAAATTTAACACTATAACCAGATCCTATTGTTGTAATAAAAGACTCAGTCATGTAAACTTTACTGTAAATTGGCTCTCCGGCTTTAATTGTAATTTCATTTGAAGGCGCATTTGGAGCAGTCGCACTTAGTGGTGTTGTAGAAACAATCATTAAGTTTTCAGGCTCTTGAACAATAGGTGTACCAGTTATTTTAATATAATCGACTTCTATTTCTGTTTTTCCAGTCAAATAAAAGTAGAATTTGCTAAAACTTTCGTGAACTCTAGCATTGTTATCTGTCCCAATTTCTTGATCATTCACAAAAAAGGTCATTTCTTGGTGTTTATACATACCGTCATCTATTAATTTACAAACAATTTTTAAATTAATTGTTGTCCCTTTTTTTGTGAAGTCAGAATATTCTATAGATTTTCCATAAGCATTTGCATCTGCATATACACGCCCTGTAAAATATACTGGAGATGCTTTTCCGTCTTTGATTCCTAAGCCATAATATGGAGATTCCCAATCTGAAAAGTTACTAACAAAAAGAACAGAACCTTCCATTTTAAGAATCGTAAATTGTGTTTCGAATGTAAAATCTTGTTTTATTTCGTAGGCGGCTTCATTTACAAAATAAGAATCTTTTTCAGCAGAAGTATTAGACAGGATATATTTCCCATTCTCTATTTTTGAACTAAAATGCTGTGAAGCATCATCTGCTATTTCCCATTTATTATTATTGTTGTTAAAATCTTCAACATAAAATTGAGAAGGGTTTTGTGCAATTAATTTTCCTTAGACTTGCAATAAAAGAATTAGTGATAGTAAATTTATCTTTTTCATATATTTTAATTTTGAATCAAAAATATAGAATCAGAATTGTTAACTAAAACAAATTCAGTGAACGACAATTATTTACAGTGAGAAGTAATTATGGGTCAGTTAAAGTTTTATTAAATCTAATTTTAAGCTTGTTTTTTATTTTTAACAAATATAAAAATGAGTGATGCAGCTGCTATACCTAACAAACTAAAAGCTAAGATTGGTCTATAAGCAATCCATGCAAGGGCAATTGTAGTTAAAGATAGTGCTAATGATGCTAGTCCTGCAAAAAATGAAATCCCTCCGCCTAATATTCGACCAATAAAAGGAACTACATCTGCTAAAACAACTAAAGGGTTAAAGCATTTTGTAATCCCAATAAACATCATTAATAATCCAACAAATCTTAAAACCCATGTTAATGTTGTGTTTCTACTTTGCGCAGATTCAAACATTATATTTGCCGGAACTTCTCCTGATTCTATTAAACTTATGGTTGTTCCTGTTTTGGTATGAAATGGGATTAATTCACGTCCGTTTTGCTGAGCGATTATGCTTACTTTTTCCTCCATAACTTCACTAAACGTAATTTTAACATCCCCAATTTTTGGGTTTTGTGGTGTTCCGTCTCCCATAAATATATAAGATGATGTTACAATGCTGTCAGAATATAAGTTTGGCGTGTAAATAACTTCACCATTGTCATTATATAATTTATTGTTTTTAGATGAGGTAATTTTTGAGTTTGAACTTTTATGCGGTGTTAAAGAAATGTTTTGATAGTCATTCATTCGGTCAATAAAGTCATCTGAAAAATTAAAAGCACCAATCTCGGCTGAGTTTACAGCCATTTCTTTACTTTCGATTGGCATTTGATTTGGGTTAATATATTTGTCTTGTATCTCAAAATTGTTAGAATTAATAACAGTCTCTTTCCATTTTTTAGCGTAGTCGTAAGTGGTTGTTGTAGTTTCACTTCCGCCTAAGTTTTTTTCTTTTTTTTCAGAGGTTGATTCAACCCATTGATACATTTCTACATGTCGTTTTAATTTTAGCCCAGTTGACGAAATATTAAAATCATTGTCTATTAAGGTGTCATTGCAAATAATGTTTCCACTAATATGTATTAATTCTCCTTCATACTTTGGGTCAATATCTCCTTCATAAACAGAAATCACTTTACCTGCTCCTTCAGTCAGTCCAGTGGCTGTTTTTACAGCCCTACCTTCATTCCACCATAACACTACAAATGAGATTAAAAACAATAAAAACCCAAATAAAATACCTTTTATTGATCCGGCTAATCTTGAACCCCAACTTTCTGTTGATGATGTTGTATATCTATCACTCATAATTTACTTTTTATTTTATAATCATGAATATAGTGTATTCTTTTAAAATAGGGTTACGAATTTTATTGAAATTGTTTAAAAATCATCCAATTGGACTAGGTTAGCTTTTAGAATAAAATTAATTATATTTATTAAAACGTTAAGGTCGAGTCTATTATTTTTTAGATTGTAATTGTATTTGCTAACGCTCAATTTATTTTACAATTAAAAAACAAAAATGACGTCAAACATTTTTCCATGCTTTTGCGAGTAGGATTAGTGGTTTTGGAAAATTCTCACAATTCAACTTAATAGGAAACAAAGCCATCTCCTGGTTATTACCCATTAAAACGATTTGGCTTTCAAAATGGAATGGCAATTGTTACTATAAATGACTTAAATACTAAAAAATAAGATTATTGTATGCTTTTTTTTACCGACACTACATGGGGAGAGCTTACAGGTAAATTTTATCCCATAAACAAAATAGGGAAACGAATTGCTAAATTAAAATTTGATAAGTTTGAACGCTTAGAAAATGGTTTTATGTGGTTAAAAAAAGATTTTGACTACGGATTGGTTAACCCCCATTTTAAACTGATTATAAGATGCAAATATGATGGAATTAAATTTGAAGATGGTAAATTTTATGGCTTAACGGATATGTTTGATGAACAATATGTAGAGTTAGAGGTTGACTAATTGATGTTTCAGGCTAAAATAAATTTATAATACGTAGGAATAATATTAAGCCATGACCTTTCTTGATAATCGATATCCCAGCCATGCCATAGGTATGTAAGCAAATCCTAAATCAGCTATATTAAACCATAATGGAGAAGGTAGTTCCATAACCATTATTATGCCGCCTGCTAAAAATAAACAGCCAATTATAATTGAAAAAATAAGTTGATAAGATTTTGCAATTTTGGTTGCCACAAATGCGCCAACTAAGGTTCCTAATCCGTGGGCTAGCCACGGCATAATAAAGTGCTTGCTTTCTAATAGATGAAATGATGACTTCATGCTGTCTAAATCTGTTGCGTTATAACCTTCAGGAAAAGGAATGATTGATCCACTCATTGTAATAATCCCCATATTTACTATCATACCAATGATAATTCCTGCAATTAATGCAAGACTATTGTATAAGATGACTTTAATAGATATTTTCATATTTTATAAGTTAATCAAATTTAGAATCTTTTAGCCAATTGTGGGCAGATTTTAATGTTATTTTTTTATTACTCTCTAGTATGCTATCATCTTGGTTTAGGGTGATGATTAGACCTTCTTTTTTATTGAAAAAATCTAACGCTTCAACCAAACCGTTTACTTCTATTTTTATGTTGTCTGTATTTATTTCGGCACAAACCTGAATGATGTGTATTATTTTTTTTCCATCTTTAACAATAAAGTCGCATTCTCCTTTTTCTCTAAAATAATAGATATCTTTATATTGACGCCTAAGTTCTAAATATATCACATTTTCAAATAATCTGCCCACGTCTTTTGTGTAGCTTAACGAATTGGCTTGTGCAAAACCGGCATCTATGGTGTAAACTTTTTTAGGGTTTATAGCCACACTCTTTAACGACCAACTAAAGCGTGGCACCGAAAAAAGTAGGTAAGCATCTTCAAGCCATTGTACATAATTGGCAACCGAATTTGTAGAGCCTACGTCAAATGTTTTTTTGAGGCTGTTTAAAGAATATTCTTTGCTTGCGTTTGAGATTAAAAACAAAGCAAGTTCAACCATTAATTTTGAGTTCCTGATGCCGTGTCTTACAATTATATCTCTATAAACTATGTCTTTAAAAAGTTGTTGTAAATAATCTTTTTGTTTGTGCTTAAGATAATCGGGGAAACCACCATCCGTTAAATAATTAGTAAATGATTTATAGGTAAGCTCTAATTTAAAAAACTGACAATATTCATTATAAGAAAAAGGAAAAAGTTCTATTTGTATATTTCGGCCAGTTAATTTTGTACCGAGTTCTTTGCTTAACAATGACGCGTTTGAGCCTGTAACACATAACGTTTTATCCATATCGTGTAATTCACGTATAAAGACTTCCCAATTTTCAACGTTTTGTATTTCATCAAAAAAATATGCGTCAACATCTTCACCTATAACTTCATTTAATTTATGAAAATCAGACAACTCAAATCCAAATATTCGAGAATCTTCAAAGTTAAACCACATTGATGTACTGGTTTCTTTTTTTGAGATTTGATTCATGAGTGTACTTTTACCACACCGCCTTATGCCGGTTATGATAAGTATGTAGTGACACGACAATTGTATAGATTTTAGCTTGTTTCTCTTTAGGCCTAATCTTTTTTTTTCCAATTATCTTGTTGTGCTTCAAATGAATGTTCTATTTCTGATTTTAAAACCATATTACAAATGTATAATTTATTTTACTACTATACAAATATTTATATTAGTAAAATATAAAAGTGTATTTTACTAAAATATATTAATATATTTTAGTAAAAGTTTTAAACTAAAAGAGCATTTTCATACCTTCATGTGTGGGTTTAAATCCAAGTTTTAGATAAAAATTTAGTGCTTCTGGTCTTTTTTTATCTGTGGTAAGTTGGAGTAAATGGGCTCTCTTTTCTTTTGATCGACTAATTGCCCAATTGAATAATTTTTCTCCAATACCTTTACCTCTTTGGTTTTCTTTTACTCTCACGGCTTCAATTTGTGCTCTAATGCCGCCTTTGTATGTTAAGTATTGAACAAAGGTTAATTGTAGGGTTCCGATAATTTCATTTTGATCATCAACTATTACCATCAATTCTTGATTTTTATCTTTGTTTATCAAATCAAAAGCATCATAGTAATGTTTAGGTAATGGATTTTGATAGTCTTCTCTTAATTTACCTAATTTGTCATTGGCAATCAATTGAATGATTTGGGGTAAATCTTGTCGTATGGCTGGGCGTATTTTCATCATCCCAAATATACAAATTATTCACGTTTAACGTTTGTTTTAAGAGTAGGGTTTAAAAGTGTAAACCTCCAAGGTCTAACCAAGAAAGAAGGGAGAGACCATGGAGGTTTTGGTCGTAGTTACGTTAGGGATAGGCGTGGTAGCTTTTTAATTTTAAAATTGTGAGTTGAATTGGGTTTTTAATTACGACCTTGGGAGTGCATTAAAAAACAAATAAAACTTATTTTAAGATTAAAAACTATAACATATAGCCCGTTTAAACGCATAAAAAATCCCTTCCCGAATAAACGAGAAAGGATATTATATATAGTCGTCCTATTTTATCTATGAACCTAATCAAAGGAAAAACAGGTCGTCTGGAAATTAGTGTTAAGGTAGTTAGTTTTTTGTTATTTAGTCAAATAATTCTCAAAAAAAAACTCAAATCTAATCAACTTAAAAACTTACACCCAAATTAAGGTAGGTGAGCTTTTGTCGAACCTACATCATTGGCATTCCACCACCAGGCATTCCGCCACCCATTGGCATAGCTGGTTCATCTTCTGGAGAGTCTGCTATAACGCATTCAGTTGTTAATAACATAGAAGCAATAGAGGCTGCATTTTCAATTGCGATTCTAGTTACTTTGGTTGGGTCAACAATTCCTGCTGCGTATAAATTTTCGTATTCGTCTGTTCTTGCATTGTACCCAAAATCAGTTTTGCCTTCTTTAACTTTTTGAACAATTACAGCACCTTCTTTTCCTCCGTTAGCAACAATTTGTCTTAGCGGTTCTTCAACTGCTCTTTTTACAATTTCAATTCCTGTTTTTTCATCTTCATTAATACCATTAACTTTGTTGATAGACCCTAGAGTTCTTAGCAAAGCAACTCCTCCGCCAGGAATAATCCCCTCTTCAATTGCGGCTTTTGTAGCTGCTAAAGCATCATCCACACGGTCTTTTTTCTCTTTCATTTCAACCTCAGTTGAAGCACCAACATATAAAACTGCAACTCCGCCTGATAATTTAGCTAAACGCTCTTGTAGTTTTTCTTTGTCGTAGTCAGACGTAGTCGTTTCTATTTGAGCCTTAATTTGGTTTGTTCTAGCTTCAATGTCAGCTGCGTTTCCTGCTCCATTTACTATAGTTGTGTTGTCTTTGTCAATGTCAATCTTTTCAGCAGTTCCTAACATGTCAATAGTCGCATTCTCTAAAGTAAATCCTCTTTCTTCAGAAATGACTGTTCCACCTGTTAAAATCGCAATATCTTCTAACATAGCTTTACGTCTGTCACCAAAACCTGGCGCTTTAACCGCTGCAATTTTTAAACCTGCTTTTAATCGGTTGATAACTAAAGTTGATAATGCTGTTCCATCAATATCTTCAGCAATAATTAATAAGGGTTTACCTTGTTGTGCAACAGGCTCTAGAACTGGTAAGATTTCTTGAACGTTAGATATTTTTTTGTCGTAAATTAGTACATAAGGATTTTCTAACTCAGCAATCATTTTTTCTGTATTCGTAACAAAATATGGAGATAAATATCCTCTATCAAATTGCATTCCTTCAACTGTTTTTACTTCAGTAGCTGTTCCTTTAGCTTCTTCAACTGTAATTACACCATCAACGGTTACTTTGTCGAATGCTTCAGCGATTAAACCACCAATCACATCATCATTGTTGGCCGATATGGTTGCAATTTGTTTAATTTTATCGTTGTCAGACCCTACTACTTGCGATATGTTTTTTAATTCATTAACCGCAGCAGTTACAGCTTTGTCTATTCCTCTTTTTAAATCCATTGGATTTGCACCTGCGGTCACATTTTTTAGTCCTGTTGATACAATTGATTGTGCCAATACAGTTGCTGTTGTTGTTCCATCTCCTGCAACGTCAGCAGTTTTTGATGCTACTTCTTTTACCATTTGAGCGCCCATGTTTTCAATGGGATCTTTTAACTCAATTTCTTTTGCTACAGATACACCATCTTTTGTTACGTGTGGTGCACCGAATTTCTTTTCAATAATTACATTTCTTCCCTTAGGTCCTAATGTTACTTTTACCGCATTTGCTATTGCGTCAACGCCTTTTTTTAATTTATCTCTTGCGTCTATGTCGAATAATATTTCTTTTGCCATTTTTTTTTGTTTTACTCAACGCTTGAGCAGAAAGCTATATGCTTGATGCTTTGACGTTTTGTGTTTTTAATTTGTTTACTTTTAATTGTGAAAGTTAAGTTGAATAAGAGTGGAAAAGCAATTCAATACTTTCAAACAAAACACTTAAACTGCTAAAGGCAGAAAAAAGCATCCCGTGTGAGTTTGTGAACAAAGGCATCCCACACTCCTGTGTAGTGTTAGCTACAAAATTCCATAAATATCAGCTTCTTTCATGATTAAATAATTCTTTCCTTCTAATTTAATTTCTTGACCTGAATATTGACCATACAATACTTTGTCGTTAACTTTTACAGTCATTGGTTCGTCTTTTTTTCCTGGACCTACTGCAATTACTTTCCCTTGTAAAGGTTTTTCTTTTGCTGTGTCTGGAATAATAATTCCGCTCGCTGTTTTGGTTTCGGCTGGTGCAGCTTCAATCAAAACTCTGTCTGCTAATGGTTTTAACATAATATTTATTTTTAGATTAATTTCTGTTTTATTTTAGTCATATTTTGTGCCAAATCATTTAATGATTCATTTTGGCAGTTATTATTCTTTATGACAAAAAAAATGTCAGTATGTGGTGACATACTGACATTTAAAATTCTTTAAAGTTTTTATTTATTCTCCAGTTTCTGGTGTTGGAATGTCAGTTGTCATTGCATCACTTGTAGTCTGAATATCTTCAATGTCTGTTGTTCCTCCATCAGAAGATGTATAGTTAGGTGCAAGTATTAAACATAATAATGCTAGTCCTATTGCAAGTCCCCAAGTTCCTTTTTCTAATATGTCTGTCGCTCTTTTTGCGCCACCTAATTGAACAGCCGATCCGAATTCAGAGTTTAGACCGCCACCTTTTGGGTTTTGTACTAATACAAATAACACTAATACTACACTTATGATTATAATTAAGATTAATACCATGATTTTTACTTTATAATTTATTTAATTCTTGTTTAATTTTTTTAATCTGGTTTGCAAAGAAACTCTTTTTTTCTGGATTTCGCAAACTTAATTGCTCATAAGCTTTAATTGCCTTGTCATAATTTTTTTGCATCCAGTATATTTTAGCCAATGTTTCACTTACCAAAACATTAGATTCATCAAGGCTTTTCTTAGCATTTTTAACGGGGTTAAAAAACTCTTTTTGAGGGCGAGACATTTTTGGTTCTTCCTCAATAAATTTATTTAAAAGGGTGTCAATTTCTGATTTTGTGAGCTTAATTTTTTCTTTTTCACGCTCTGGTTTATGATTGAGCTTTAATTTACCTTGTTTGTATTTTAGCCATTCAGTAAATGACAATTCATTAGGGTTCACTATGTCCGTTTCTTCAAATTTTTCGGTTTTTGACTCTGATAATGAAATTAGCTCTTTTTCGTCACTAACAGTATCGCGAATAATATTATCGACATCTAATTCAAAAGCGGTTTCCATTGCATGCGATAAAACATCAATTTCTAATGATTTTTCTTCAGTTTTTGTCTGTTCTTTAATTTTTGGTTGGGACTTTGTAATTATTTGCTTAGTCTCTTTGTCTCGTTTAATATCTATTGAAGTTTCAATCTCTTCTTTTTGTGTTGATTCTTGAATAGGTGTTTTGTCTTCAACTTTTTCTTCAATTTTATCTTGTTTTAAACTTGGAATTGAATCAATGTTTTTTTCTGGTGAGTTTTCTTTTTTTAGTCGAGCAGCTTCAGCTTTTAACCTAATGTCTTCAATTATTTTTGCCATGTCAACTTTTTCATCAGCTGATTTAAAATTACTTTCTTGAGGAGTGCTTCCAATTTTTTTAGAAATTGGTAGATGGTCAATTTTTGAGGTTGAAATTTCTTGTACTGATTCAGCTGAAATAGCGGTTATTTTTTCTTTGGAGTCATCTTTTATTTCGCCATTTTTCTTCTCGGGTTCAATTGTTTTAGTTTCAGTTTTTTGTTCAAATGATTTACTGACAGTTTGTTGCTCATTATTGATTAAATCATGTAATTTTTCTCGGTCATTAACATGAATTGCTGATTTTTTTAATTGCTCCTCAAAGTCTATGCTGTTGGTATTTGCTAACCCTTTAATGTAAAGCATATGTAAAGTACTGCAATAAGGATATTTGTTTTTAATTTTTTCAATTGCGTTTATATCTTCATTTAAAATTGAATGAGGATTATTTATAAAGTATGTAATTTTAGATGTATCCATTACCAATTTGAAGATAGTTTGTTTACAATATCCTGAGCAATTTTATTATTAATATCATCTAATAATTCTGTTTCAACAGCACTTAAATCCTGCCCAGCGTCATAATCTGAAAATTGTGAGAATGTTTTTTCAAAACTTTCTTTATCGTCAATCAAATTTATTGCAGTAACAGCTATGCCGATTGTTAGCCTATTTAATGCTGCTGATTCACTATTGCTTTGAACTGATAATGGGGCGGTATTGTAATTAGTAATTTTTCCACTGATTTGAATATCTGAATCGAGATTTTTCAATTTTAACTTGGTTCTTCCAATCATAAAGTCTTTTAAAAAGTCGGTAAATTGTGCACCATATCCAGCAGGAGCATTAGCGGCTTGTTCTTCAAAAACGGCAACAGAAAAAGTTTGGGCATTTATACTTCCATCAACAAAAGAGTATGATACACATGCTTGAAGTCCAATTGATAATATGATTAAAGATAAAATTTTCATTTTTAGTCAACGAAATGTAAAGGTATTTATTTTTTTGACACTAATTTATTTTTTTCAAAATAGTTATTTTGTTAGTAAGATTTTGAATCTTAGTCATACTAAATTAATAGTTTGGCGAATAGATATTCAGACTAATCATTTTTATTCCCTTTACTTTTCTATATTGTATTCCTTAATTTTTCTGTAAAGTGTCCGTTCTGAAATGCCTAAATCTTGAGCGGCATATTTTCGTTTCCCTCTATGTTTGTCAAGTGCTTTTATAATCATTTCTTTTTCTTTATCCTCTAGTGATAGTGATTCTTCTACTTCTACAACGTCTTGAAATCTTTGAGGTTCAGGTTGGTTCGAATGCGTTAGATTTGGATTTGATTGTTGAGGTTGTGGCAGTAAATGATCGCTTTCAGGTGTAATATCTTTGTATAATTGTGAAATTATTCTGGTTTTCTCCTCTCCTGATATACTGCTTGTGTCTGACTGTAAAATTTGAACAACCAATTTTTTTAACTCTGTTAAATCGCGTTTCATGTCAAATAAAACCTTGTATAAAATGTCTCTTTCAGAAAAATTATCTTGAGGACTTTTACGTAATACCGGTGTGGTTGAATGTTGCTCAATTTTTGGTAAATAAAACCCTAATAAATTTCCATTAATTGTCCGTTCTTTTTCAATAATTGAAATTTGTTCGGTAATATTTTTAAGTTGACGTATGTTTCCAGGCCAATTGTAATTTGACAACACTTGAACGGCATCATCTGTTAATCTTAAAGTGGGCATTCTGTATTTTTCTGCAAATTCAGACGCAAATTTTCTAAATAATAAATGAATATCATCTTTTCTGTCTCTTAAAGGTGGTAAATGAATTGGTACAGAATTCAATCTATAATATAAATCTTCTCTAAATTTCCCGTTTTGGATAGCTTGCAATAAATTCTCGTTTGTTGCAGCAATAACTCTTACATTTGTTTTAATTGATTTTGAAGACCCTACACGCAGAAACTCTCCTGTTTCTAATACTCTCAATAATCTTACCTGTGTTGTTAAGGGTAACTCAGCTACTTCATCTAAAAATATAGTACCGCCATCTGCCACTTCAAAGTAACCTTTTCGTTTATCATGAGCCCCTGTAAAAGCTCCTTTTTCGTGTCCAAACAATTCAGAATCTATTGTTCCTTCTGGAATGGCACCACAATTAACGGCAATGTAATTAGCGTGTTTTCTCGAACTTAAACCATGAATTACTTTTGGCATTACCTCTTTACCTGTCCCACTTTCACCTGTAATAAGAACATTTATGTCTGTAGGCGCTACCTGAACGGCTACATTTATAGCTCGATTTAGAGCAGGAGAATTACCTATTATGCCAAACCGTTGTTTTATTTGAAATGTATCCATAATGACTATTTTTTTACTTGTTCACCAATCATTGTTGTTGAAGTGCAACTGTTTACTTTAACATTCACATATTCTCCAATTTTTGAATTTCCAATTGGAAAAATTATAGTTACAAATTGTGAATTTCGACCATAAGCATCTGTTTCAGACTTTTTTGAAGTCCCTTCAATTAATACCCTGTAAGTTTTACCAATACAAGCTTCATTATATGCTTTTGATTGTTGCATTTGAATATCAATAACATCTTGTAAACGTCTTTTCTTTACTTCTAAAGGAATGTCATCCTCAAACTTACGTTCGGCTAAAGTTTTTGGACGTTCTGAGTAAAAGAACATATAAGAAAAGTTATAATTCACCTCTTTAACTAACGATATTGTATCTTGAAATTCTTCTTCAGTTTCGCCGCAAAACCCTGTAATAATATCAGTAGAAATAGCACATTCTGGCATAATGCGTTTAATTGATGCTATACGTTTTAGGTACGTTTCACGGTCATAACCTCTATTCATTCGTTTTAAAACATCTGAATTTCCAGATTGAACCGGTAAATGAACATATTTACATATATTTTCATGTTTAGACATGGTCACTAATACTTCATCAGTCATGTCTTTGGGGTGAGATGTCGAAAATCTTACACGTAAATCTGGATTAACTAAAGCTACTTTTTCAAGTAATTGAGCAAAATTAACGGTAGGTTTATCTTTTTCAATAATTTCATCTTTTTTAGTAATGTTCCATCTGTAACTATCAACATTCTGTCCCAATAAAGTCACTTCTTTATAGCCTTGTTTGAATAAATCTTTTGCTTCTTTAACAATGCTTTCGGGGTCTCTGCTTCTTTCACGTCCTCTTGTAAAGGGCACGACACAAAACGAACACATATTGTCGCAACCACGCATAATAGAAATGAATGCAGTTACACCACCAGAACCTAATCTAACAGGAGAAATATCTGCATAAGTTTCTTCTCTAGATAATAAAACATTAACTGCTTTTTGCCCACTTTCTACTTCTTGAATTAAAATAGGCAAATCTCTATAAGAATCTGGACCAGCTACTAAATCAACTAGTTTTTCTTCTTCTAATAAATTTTTCTTTAACCGTTCGGCCATGCAACCTAAAATGCCAATAATTAATTTTGGATTTTCACGCTTTTGTTTTTGGTATTGACTTAATTTGTTTCTAACCCGATCTTCTGCTTTTTCTCTAATTGAGCAAGTATTCATTAAAATTACATCCGCTAATGTAGCGTCCTTAGTAGTTGAAAATCCCTCTTGAATTAAAATAGATGCAACAATTTCTGAATCCGAAAAATTCATGGCGCAACCATAACTTTCTAAATAAAGCTTTTTGCCATTAGAATTCCCTTCTACCATCAAGGCTTCACCTTGTCTTGTTTCGTCAATCGTTTTATTTAAATCAATATTCATTGTTAAAATTTAGGACTACAAAGATAAGATGTAAAAACTAATCTGCCAATATGACAGTAAATTAATTTTTGTTAATTTCCATTAAGCTCAATATTTAAGTGTTTTTAAAGTGTTGATATTAGTCTAAATGAGCCATTATTTAATAAACTCCCTTAATATTGATCAAAAAAATAAATTTTATGCCACTAAAAGTAAAATATATACAATGTTAAAAATCATTTTTTTAACTTTCAAAAAATAAATTTGGAAAAATTAAAAATTCTATTATTATAAATAATAAGGTGGCAAAAACAGACTTATTATATAGGAAGGTATTTTTTATTTCAATTCCTTTTATAACTTTGCGTTTCTAAAATCGATTTTTACAGGTAATATTATGGCAAAAAATCTAGTAATAGTAGAGTCACCCGCAAAGGCAAAAACAATTGAAGGTTATTTAGGGAAAGATTTCGTAGTCTTGTCTAGTTATGGGCATGTGCGTGATCTAGCTAAAAAAGGAACAGCAATTGACGTAGAAAATAATTTTGAACCCAATTATGAGGTGTCAACTGACAAAAAGAAAGTTGTAGCAGAATTAAAGAAATTAGCTAAAGATGCAGATACTGTTTGGTTGGCAACGGATGAGGATCGTGAAGGAGAAGCAATTTCATGGCATTTAAAAGAGGCGTTGAAATTAAAAGAGGGGTCATATAAAAGAATTACATTTAACGAAATTACTAAAGGTGCTGTAACAAAAGCTATTGAAAACCCACGTGATATTGATATTGATTTAGTGGATGCACAACAAGCACGTAGAGTGTTAGATAGATTGGTTGGTTTTGAATTGTCACCCGTTTTATGGCGTAAAGTTAAGCCTTCTTTATCTGCAGGACGTGTGCAGTCTGTTGCAGTTAGATTGATTGTAGAGCGTGAAAAAGAAATTGAAGCCTTTAACACGTCTGGTTTTTATAATGTAGATGCCGAATTTCAAGTAGGTAATGCAAAAATGAAAGCTAAACTACCAAAACCATTTGCAGACAAACCTAAAGCGAGTTCATTTTTAAATGATTGTAATGGGTTTGATTTTAAAGTGAATGACGTTCAAAAAAAACCTGCTAAAAAATCACCAACAGCACCTTTTACAACATCAACATTACAACAAGAAGCCAGTTTAAAATTAGGTTTTTCGGTGTTAAGAACCATGTCTGTAGCGCAAAGATTATATGAAGCAGGTTTAATTACTTATATGAGAACTGATTCAGTAAATTTGTCTGATACGGCTATTAATGGCGCAACTAAAGAAATAAAAACAGCTTACGGAGATGAATTTTTACAAGTAAGAAAATATAAAACTAAAACATCTGGCGCACAAGAAGCGCATGAGGCCATTCGCCCTACTGATTTTGGAAAACATACAATGACTGGTGAGTCTGACCAAGAAAAATTATACGCTTTAATTTGGAAAAGAACCATTGCCTCACAAATGAGTGATGCCAAATTAGAACGTACAACAATTAAAATTGATGCACCTCAAAATCTTGAATTTCAGGCTAAAGGTGAAATCATTAAATTTGAAGGATTTTTAAAGGTGTATTTGGAGTCTAAAATTGATGATGATGAAGAACAAATGGATGGTTTATTGCCTGATATTAATTCTGGAGATTCATTGTCAGCAAATGAAATCAAAGCAACCGAACGTTTTTCGCGTCCACCAGCAAGATATGTTGAAGCAAGTTTGGTTAAAAAACTAGAAGAATTAGGAATTGGACGTCCGTCAACTTATGCGCCTACAATTACAACAGTTCAAAAAAGAGGATATGTTGAAAAAGGAGATTCTGAAGGGGTAAAAAGAGATTACATTCAATTAAAATGGCAAAAAGATGCTGTAAATGAATCTAAATTAACCGAAAAAACAGGAAGTAATAAAAATAAATTAATTCCTACTGACATAGGTAGGGTAGTGACTGATTTTTTAATTGAAAATTTTAGTCAAATTATGGAGTATAGTTTTACAGCAAGTGTAGAACAAGAATTTGATGACATTGCGCAAGGTCTAAAAAAATGGACCGATATGTTGAATAAATTCTATAAACCATTTCATAAAACTGTAGAAGATACCTTAGAAAATTCTGAACGAGCAAGTGGAGAGCGTGCTTTGGGTACTGACCCAAAAACGGGGAAACCGGTCATTGTGAGAATTGGAAGATTTGGTCCTATGGTTCAAATTGGGTCACAAGATGATGAAGATAAACCAAAATTTGCATCTTTAAGAAAAAATCAATCCATTACATCAATAACATTTGAAGAAGCATTGGAATTATTTAATTTTCCAAAAACAATTGGTGAATTTGAAGACAAAGTTGTAAAAATTAATATTGGTCGTTTTGGGCCTTATGTACAACATGCAGGTAAATTCATGTCAATATCTGAAAAAAACGGAGACGATATTGAAACCATTACTTATGATAGGGCGGTAGAATTAATCCTTGAAAAACGAGAAGCAGATGCAAAAGCATTAATCAAAACGTTTAAAGAAGATGAGACCATGTTTTTATTAATTGGTAGATATGGACCTTATTTAAAAATAGGTAAAAAGAATTTTAAATTACCTAAAGATGTTGAGCCAGCTGATTTGTCTTACGAACAATGTGTAGAGATTTCAGAAAATCAACCTGTAAAAG
>Ga0316208_1000297_pt1 | contig 66046 bp, 50 predicted proteins | sample 3monopyrite_MG_FD_204944 | JGI IMG/M metagenome (GOLD analysis project Ga0316208, IMG submission 204944) | Microbial mat bacterial communities from mineral coupon in-situ incubated in ocean water Damariscotta River, Maine, United States -... | ecosystem: Environmental > Aquatic > Marine >... | reverse complement strand
CCAGGTTGAGGGTTGCGATTGCTTTCCCTGAACTATCAAAGGTGCCCATGAAGTCGCGGAACGGACCTTGGTTGGTCAAGTCGCGAACCGTATTCGAGAAGTCATCGGTATTCAGCGGCAAAATCTGTGCACTCGGCATAATCGTACCGGGGAAGCGCCCAGAGGAAGTTGCCAAGACCTGATAACCGCGCCCCGCACGCATTGGACCGCCGCTCAAGCTAAAGGTGACCGCTGTTCCTCCATTGATCGAAATGGTGTCGCGGTCCGCCGTCAGACGCAATTGTTCCCACTCCACCAAGGCGGCGTACTTGGGAGCGTCTTGCATCGGCTGATCTTGGTACTCGAGGGCTCCCCAACTGCCCCATTTGCTCCAGCCGCCGGTGTAGATGAACTGGTTGAAGTCATCGATGCGCTCTGTGGCCAGAGTATCTAGGTAATCCAGATACAGACTCTTCATACGCGGATCGCGGTTGGCGTCTTCAATTAAGGAAACCAACACCGTGTCGTTCTCGGCGCCATTCATGCCCACGAAGTGTTGGCCGCCCTCATAGCACAGCAAGGTCAAGCCATGGTGATCGGCCAAGGCACGCTGTGCGCGAACTTCACCCTGCAGGCGTTGAATGTCCTGCACCGCCATCACGTCGAGCATGTCATCGACGGTGGGATAGGCCGGCGCCAAAGGCGGGATGTCGGCAAGCGTGAAGGTGCGCCCGAAGTAGGGAGCAATCGCCAACGCGTCGGCCATGACACCGTGCGGGTTGAGGTCGTAATCACTCAGCGCCGTTAAGCGTTGTTCCGAAATCACCGCATTGGGAGATTGGGTGGCCAGCACATTGATGAGACGTGAATCGTCGGCGAACTCTTGCTCAAAGATGTGCCAAATCTGGGCGCTACGCATAGCCACAAACTTTTGTCCGGCATCCCAGCGCTCCACGTCTAGCCCCAACAACATGCCCTGGTCTTGCACATAGGCCGTTTGTGTGAACAAGCCATTCCAGGTTTCGTTGGAGTACTCCACATGCAGCTTGAGGGTTGGATCTAAGCGATCGCGCAAAACGATCGCGATTTCCCGCACATAGACGTCATCGGCTTGGTGAGGAATGCAAATCCAGGCGTCTTTCTGCAGCTGGTTCGAGATGTCCGCAATCCACTCTGCAGCAATACCCATCTTGCCCGCTTGGGTGTACCAATTCGGCAGGCGACGGTCCGCCGCGGTTTGCAACGGTGAGTGGTTGGTGCTGCCCAAGTCCATAAAGCGCAGAACCTGGAATGGATCGAGGCCGGCAACAAACTGTGGATGCAGGGGGTCCACCTGATAGGTCGATTCAAAGCCGGGCATCAGCACGCGGATGTTGCGCACAGGGTCGCCGGCGGAAGACGAAAGAATGCGCACAAAGAGCGCTTCGGTATTCCCCGCCAACACATCGAAGGTCACGGTGGTGGTGCCGCCAGAGAGAACTACGCTTGGTCGCGTGTTGGCGCCCAGGAACTCCAGCTCTCCGGTGCCATCGACCAGCATGGTGTGCGTGCCAGGGACAAAAGCCGGGAGCATGGTGTGCACATAGTGCTGGAAACCATCGCTCGCGGTGAAGGGAACCACGGTTGGCCAGCCATCTGCATCTAGAGGAATCTCCTCTTGCATGAAGCTTTCCCAGTCGGTGGTGCCGACGCGGCGCGTCATCCATTCCCGCGCAACCTTCATTTGGTCTACCCAAATCCATTGCTTAGACCAGTCGACGGCGGCTTCTAGGTTGGTGCCCAGGCGCATTTCCGGAAACTCGATCGACTGGAAGTTTGCGGTCACGCTCATGTTGCTGTTGACCATGACCGTGCGCGGATTGCCGAGACCCGTGACGTCTCCGGACCAGCCGGCAAACTGATAGCCAAGGTCGGGCTTGGCATACAAAGTCACGGGCTTACCCAAAGGCAGGGTGTTGCCAAAGGGGTCTGCCCAAGCGATTCCGCCTTCGCCGGCAGTGAGCTGGAAATCGGCGACATCGCCGGCGTCAAGAAGACTCAGGCGAGTGAGGCTGACCGGTTTGTTGGCGAACAGCGCATGGTGATAGTAAATCCGGAACTCCACCGGGCCGCTGAGGTCATCGTAGCCAGTCAGTGGGAAGGTATAGCGGAAGTCGTGTTCGAAGAAATCTCCAAACATGGACGGCGCAGATTGCAGCAGTGCCTTGCTTACTTGGAAGCCATCGATACTCGTAAACAAGCTGTATGCGCGCGGGGCATTCCAGTCTTCACGCTTCATGTCGAAACGCAACTCGCGGCCACCCAAATCTAAATCACCGTTGAGGGCCTCCAGAGTAAAGGAAACATAGTGATCCTTGTTCAGGGCATCGGCCAAGCTGGTTTCCAAAAGCCCTGCGTTCATCTGCACGCTGAACTGGTCGTTGCGCAGTGGGACTGGGGTCACTCCCCCGCCTAGCGTCAAACCGGAATATTGAACATTGGGATCGAGGAAAGCCGTCTCCTGCCAAGGCGTGTTCATGGCTGGCTCGGTGCCGAGGAAGTCGGCCTGGAACACATCTCGCTCAATCGTTGGCGAAGCATCGAAGATGTTGATGTGAGTTAAATCAATCGCCTTGAGGGCATACTGCGCTTGATGCGCATAGATGCGAATTTCCACGGGTCCGGACAGCTGATCGTAGCCAACCAGAGGGAAGGTGTAGAGGAAACTGTTCTCGACATAATCTCCATTGGCGACCGAAGGAGTGGTGTAAAGAACCTCGGAAGTTTGGAAACCATCGACACTAGTCAACACGCTATAGGCACGTGGGGAAGTCCACTCATAACGCTTCATGCCGAAGCGCAGTTCATGCCCACCTAAATCCAAGCGCCCCGTCGCCGACTCGAAGGTCAGGCTGAAGTAGTGATCATTGGTAATGGCTTCTGCAAGATCGGTTTCGGTTTGACCACTCGTCACGTTGAAGCCGAAGGCATTGTTGCGTAGTGGTTCCGGTGTTGCGCCAGCACCGAGCTCCAGGCCGTAATAAATCCAACCCGGCTTCAAGAAAAAGTGCGGCGTCCATGGCGTGTGCGAAGCTGGCTCCGAACCAATCAGGTTGGCCATATAAACCAGTTCGCGATCGACTGGATTCGGGTTGTGAATCGCGAAGGACGTCAGTTCAATAAAGTGGTTCGCATAAGTTGCGCCGTGATAGTACAGGCGAAACTCCACTGGCCCGCTTAAGTCTTCGTAGCCAAAGGCTGGCAAGGTCAGCGTGTATACCTGTTGTTCGGTAAAGCCTTGGGTGACGGCTGTCGATGTAAACAGCTCTTGCCCAACCTGAAAACCATCTACGCTGCTGAACAGGGAAACCTGCGTTGGGCTAAACCATTCTGCGCGGCGCACGGAAAAGGTGATTTCGTTTCCGTTCAAGTTGAGATCTTCGCCAGCTCCTTCCATCGTGAAGCCGACGTACTCTCCATCATTGATTGCTTCGCTTAATGTGCTTTCCGTAGAACCGGCATTGAGATAAGTGGCGAAGGCGTCATGGACGCCCGCCTCTGGAAAGCTACCGGGGCCCAGCACCCAGCCGTCGAAACGCACCTGAAAATCCAGGGCGGTGGTCTGCGTCCACGGTGTGTTCCACGCCGGCTCCGTGCCTACAAAGTCACAGGTCAGGACATCTTGTTGTGCGTATGCCAGCGGCGAATTCCATAGGAATAACGCAGCAAGCAAGCCCATGAGGCAGTTGCGGAAACCCATAAGGCCTCTGCGGCTGCTGTGGGGGACAACCTGAGAAAGTGACAAGGCCGCGCACCAAAATACGCGGCGGGGTCGGGATGGGAGGAAATCCATTGCCGAGGGGACGGTAGCCAGGGAGCCCTATTTTAGGGGAAGGCAAGGAAAATGGATTCCCGATGTTGGAAATCCATTTCCATCAAAGCAGACCTTTTGGTCGGAATCTGTGGGCGCCCTTGGCTCACTACAGACGATCCATCAGGCCGGCAAAGGAGCAGGGTCGGGTTCGTGAATCGAGTTGCGGAAGCAAAATCTTCTCGAGAGCAAGCCGGCAGGCACCGGTGGAGCCAGGAAGCAAGAACACAAGGGTGCCCTGAATTACACCGGCAGAGGCGCGCGATTGAATCGTGGCAGCGCCAATGTCTTCATAACTCAGCCAGCGAAATAACTCGCCGAAGCCAGGAAGCGCTTTTTCAAACAGAGGCTCCACGGATTCTGGAGTGACATCGCGTGCGGTGATGCCTGTGCCGCCGGTGATCAGAACCACTGCAGGCTCGTCGGCGTCGGCCCAAGCCACCACCTGCTTGCGAATTGCCTCGCCTTCGTCTTGGACGACAATGCGCTCGACTAGTCGATGCCCCGCCTCTTCCAAACCCTGTTCCAGCAAGGCGCCTGAAGTGTCGCTAGCCAGGTCTCTGGTATCGGAAACCGTTAGCACCGCAAAGGAAAGCGGGAGGAAATCTTGATTGGGGGAGCTCATGCGAATCCAAGAAAACGCTGGATGTTCTTGAAGTGTAGTTTGGCGACCTTGCCTAAGTCTGCCGTGCCATGAAGGTTTTCCCAGGCACGCAAGGCTTTCGGGACCGGGGCGCCACTTCCGAGGGGTAAATCAAGTGCGAAGCTCTGGCTCAGTTCGTCCATTTGACACAGGAAAGCTTCGCGCGCCAACACTGACGCCGCCGCCACAGCGGCATGTTGCTCTGCACGAGGAATCTCCACGACCTTTAAGTCAGGGAAATCGCGATGCAACAGTGTGGCCACCGGCGCCTTAGCCGAAAAGCGATCCACTACGGCGACTTGCCAACTGGTCTCCCCCGCCTCCGCCAACTCGGCGAGGCACTGGCGGTGAAGCTCGGCCAACAGATGATTGACGTTGCGACCGTGGTGTTGCCAGGCTTCGTTGTACTCCTCTGGCGAAAGGCACCGTTCGGCATGCGGAAAGTGCTCGCGCAGCCACGGTGCGAGCACACGCATGCGCTCGTCGGCCAGGGTTTTCGAATCGGCAACCTTGGTTTCCAATAGGGTTTCTACCAAAGACGACGGCACCCCAAATGCGGCTACTGCAATGCCTCCAAAGGAATCCCCTTTTCCAGCTTCGTCGGAGCCCAGGCTGTCGCCAAGTTCGGGCATGGCCTCTGCCTCTGCCGCGGCCGCTGACGAAGCCTTAGGTTCGAGCGGCGTGGCACCAACTCCTTCTAGGTAGTGCGTTAAAAAGGCTTCCCGGCCTTTGCCTTGGATCACGAGCTTGCCGCTGCGGTAATAACTCACCACCACGTCGTTGCCGCGGGCCTGAAAGAAGGCATGCTGCAACTTGCGGAATTGAAAGTCGCCAAGGTTCAGTGCCTCGCGCAGAGCTTGCCCTTGGCGCGCATTCAGTTTGGCAACAATGGTGTTGGGGGTGCTCATGTCGGTAGGGCGGCCTTGGCCTTGGCAGCTGCAGCATCCATGGCTGCCATCACTTCATCGTGAAGGGCATCGCGCGCGGGCCCCTCTTTGGCCGCAGCGCGTGGCGGGACCTGACTAAGACCCGTGTAAGCCACAACCACGGTGGCAAAGGGCTTGGGAACAATCATGGTGTCCCAGCTTTTTGCCTGCCAATAACTTGAGGCAGCATAGCCCGTCGCAACCAGAGGGCGCTGCAACATGGCGGTCAGGAAGAACACCCCCGGAGCCAACTGGAACGCAGGGCCGCGTGGGCCATCCGGAGTGATGCCGACGGCACTCGATTCCTGCGCCGCGCGCACCATCTGGCGCAAGGCGACCGAGCCACCCGAGCTCGAGCTTCCACGAATAATTCCGTAGCCAAGCTTGCCGGCGATGTGTGCGGTCAGGGCGCCATCGCGATGGTGGCTCATGAGGACATCGACCGGAAAGCCGACGTGAGTGCCGACGCTGGTCAGAATCTGCTGATGCCAAAAGGCAATGATGGGGCCATTGCCGTCGACGTGGGCTTGCTCCAGGATTTCGCGATCGACCACCTGAATGCGCCAGCTTTTGATCAGCAAACGAATCACGGTAGGGCCCAGCCACCACGTCAGCCGATGCAAGATGCGTCGGCGCAATTTCCGCCAGCGAGATGCGGGCGCCTTGGCTGTCGCAGAGGGCGCGGGGTCTAGGTCAGGTGGAGCCACCGGTCGTCCTTATCGTCGCCTTGCTCGTCCCTTTGTTCCAGTGCCAAACGCTCTTCCTCTTCCCATTTGGCGACAGCCGCTTCGTGACGGCGACGCCGGCGAATCATGGTTGCAGGAACCAAACATAAAACCACCAAGGTAACGATGGTGAAAAACTGCGGCGCCAGTTCGGCCAGCAAGGCGCGCCATGAGCCAAGCTCCAAGCGCAAGGACATTTCGTGATCGATGAGAGAAAGTTCGGTCAGTCGGACCAAAGCTTCATCGAGACTTTCTCCGCGCGCCATGCCTTGCAATATTTGCGGAAGTATGTCTTCTCCATAAACCCGGATGAGGCGACGTACAAAAGCCTCGCCCAAGGCATAACCCATGCTGGCGTGATAACTGCCTTCGCCAAAGCCTTCGCGGTACTCGCGCAACCAAGGAAGCTCATCTTGAAATGCCGTCCACGCAATCGATGTGCTTTGCGGCGGCTGGTTCATGCTCTTGGCCCAGGTGTTGGCGACACCCTCATGAAACCAAGCAGGCGATTGCGACCAATGGTTTAGGCCGATGGTTTGCATCGCCCAATGCGCAAGCTCGTGGCGCAAGGTTTGCAGCAGTTGTTCTTGACCCGCTGCTGCGTCGACCACCATGATGATGCGTTTGCGATGTGGTTGCGTTACCGCCACGAACCACTTCGGAGCATCGAAGCCGAGCTCACGGCTGAGGTCTTGGCGTGACTCCACCCACAACAACTCCCCCACTGGTGGAGGACCCAGTTGTAACCAAGCACTGACTCCCTGCAGCTCTTGGTCGACCAGATTAGTCAGCGGCCTAGTTCGCGGCAGCAGCGATTCTTCGCTGGACCAACGAAAGCTCGCCGTACTCCCCTGGGTGACGTCACCCTGTGCGAGCAACGGCGCTCCTAGGAAAACTAGGAGCGCCGCGCAAAAGGAGAGTCGACGAATCAGCAAAAGCTGGTTCTAGAACGACTCCGCCTCGGAGCCGAACTCATCCATCATGACCGCTTGGTCCATGCCCATCATGATCAGCGGGCCGCCAACGTTGACGCAGGTGCCGAACAGCGTGAACATGTCGGCAAGGCCGATACTGCCGTGGGACTCGGTAATGATGTCGCCGTGAGTGGTGTAGCCAATGGTTTCACTGGGGCGCAGATAGCGCGTGAACAAACCGGCACTTGGAAGATCGTCGAGGGAGAAAGGAATGTCCATTTCTTGCTCGAGCGGACCCATAACCATTGGCGCGAAGCCGAGAGCCATGCTGGCTAGTGCGTCGACGGTTGGACGCGGGTCACCCCAAGAAATCGCGTGAGCTTCGGCTGGCACGCGAGCCAAGAAGCCTTGCACATCTTCATTCTCCAAGATGTTGGCTTCCGGAATCGGCATGCCATCGATCAGGATCGAGCGCACCGAGTTGCGCGACATGGAGAAGACCATCCAGCCGTCATCGCTGACGCCCATGGTGGGCTGGAGTTGAATGAAACCTGCGACCTCTGGTGGCAACACCGAACTGAGGTCGATGTCGAGGTAGTAGTAAGCGGGGCCTGGAACCTTCTCGGCAACACCATCGTTGGTGACCGTGCGGCTCACCCGCTTCATCTTGAGAGTCACCATGCCTTCCCCCATCGGGTCGACAACTTCCTTCAGGCGTGGCATGAGTTGCTCCAGCATGGAGTTGAGCGCAGCGGGGTCCGTGACTTCGGAGAAGGCAAGGTCTTCGCCGTCTAGACCATTGGAGATCGAGTAGCTAAAGCTACGGTTGCCAAAGGACTTCATCGCGGCTTCCATTTCTGGGCGATGACTTCCGAACAACCAATCGTGAGCTTCGGCGCTTTGCATTTGCAGCATGGCGCCCATGGTCATGCCTTCCATAATCTCGGTCGCGGCGAGGTCATCCATCATGTCCAAAGCCATCTGCATGCCCGCCTCTTGATCGGTGCCCATCACCGAGAAGCCGGTGGCCTCTGCGGGAATGTAAGTCAGCAGTGCTGGGTCATAAGGAATGACGCGGTAGATGCTGCCTTCGTCTTGCGAGGTTTCCGCAAGGTCTACCTTGCCGTAGGTGTAGGTTCCGTTTTCATCCCAGCCACTGGCAAAGGCTAAACCATTCAGCGGTTCAATCGTGGTGGTGTAGAAGCTGTCAATCAACGTTGCAAAGGCTTCCACTTCAGGCTCCGACATGAGGCCGCGGTAAAGCGTTTCGAACATCGGGGTGAAGGCCATGTAACCAAACATGGCTGCGCCGTCGGCCTGCACTTGCAAGCGCGAGCGACGGAACTCTTGATTCGAAGACAAAGAGCCTTCGCCTTTAGCGCCCATCGTGCCTTCTATTTGAATGACATGGACTGCCTTGGTGATGGTCATCGCGAGAGCACCCATCTGGACGTTCATCTGCGATCCATTCGAACCCTCGACCATTTGCGCGCCTTCGCTCATCATCATGTCGGAGAGCATGGCGTAAACCGCGTCGACTTTATCCGCGGCAATGCCGAGGTCGGCGCGCACATAAATCTGCGGCTCGCGATCGAAAGGATTCTCGGGGCCAGGCTCGCCACGCAGGGCCATGCCCATGGCGAAACTTTCGAGCGTGTCCCAGGACATGAGGTCACTGGGGTAACCCTCTTCAGCCATCGCGCTGCGCAGGTCGTTCCAGCCGTCACTCAATAGAGAGAGACCACCAGCGAGGAAGGTTTGCATTTCCTCGTCGTGGTACATCAGGCCGAGGTCTGAGCTCGCGATTTTCTCGCGCATGCCCTGGACATCGGCAATTTCGACATAAATGAGGGTGTCGGCCGGGAGTTCGTCGGCGAGGCTAGGTGCCGGAGCAGTCAGCTTGCCGCTGTACAAAGCTCGGGAACCAGGGGCAGCACAGGCTGTCAGCAGCAGGCCTGTGGCAAAAAGGGTGATTGCTTTCATGCGTCTTTTAAGGGGGGGAATGACCTCGGATGAATCCGTGCGGCCGAATAGTTTACGGACCTGAGGCCAAACTGTCGGTCAGTGTTTATGGGTTTCCGGCCCAATTACGGGTACTTTTTGCCCAGGAACCGGGAAAGGCATTCCGAGATTGCATTCTCTCAAGTAGGATTCCCTCCCTGGAGGGCTTATGCCCCCCACTCCCAATAGCTTCCACCATGGTCCTCTCCTTCGAAGACACCCCGCTGTTCGACTGGTTTCAGAAGAATCGCTTCCTCATCATCGGCCTCGTCGTGCTCGTGGTCGCCCTCCAGTACTACCGCACTATGGCCCCTAAATGGCAGGCCGAGAGTCAGCGAGAGTCTTGGGTGCTCTACCAAGATGTGATTGCCCAATTTGATGCGGATACCAACGTCAGCGAGAGCCTCGCTCGTGCCAAGCAAGACGACCGGGTCTACTCCTGGTTCGTTTATGCCGCCAGCCAAGGCGCCCTGGCAGAGAAGAATCGCGAGGCCCTGCGCCTGCTGAAGCCTGAACTGAGCACCTTGGCCGCATCCTCCGATGCCCAAGATTGGAAAGTCCCCTCTGAAGAAGGCGCTACCGCGATTCCGGCTGTCCTCCTGAAGAGTGTCGATGACTTCCTTGCCCAGGAAGATCAGGTGGTGACCAATCCTGAGCCCGGCGGCGAGCGCGTCAATATTACCGTAACCGACGGCGCAGAAATCACTTACACCTTTACGGTTGGCCTCTACAGCGAGCAGGCACCCGTCACTACGGCTGCTTTCCTCGACGCAGTCAACAATGGCCGCTTTGTCGGTGAGAGCCTCACCACCATCGCCGAGCGCCAAGCCTCGTGGACCGGACTGAACACAGAAGACGGCCCTAATCTGCCTAAAGAAAAGCACTTCGGCCTTTTCCACCTTGCAGGAGCTCTAAGCACGGTGATCATCCCAGGGCAGCCTGGGGAACAAAACCCGGACACCATTCAACTGCTCACGACCACGAATCACTCTACCGACGGCACCACCACTGTCTTCGGCATGGTTGTCGAAGGATTGGAGGGCTTGCAGGATTTGGTCAACAACGCCACAGCCGAGCAGAGCTACACCATCAGCGATGTCGTCATCGCTGGCTAGTCTCAGGTCCTCATCAAAAAAGGCCGCGCTTCCCCTAGGAAGCGCGGCCTTTTTCGTTCGCTTTTCTTTATTCGTCAAGCAACTCGCTGACCTCATCGTGCAGGCCAAGATCTTTGCTGAGCTGGTCCAGCTGATCAACCTCTTGGAAGTGAAGAATCAACTTTCCTCCCCCACGGGCATGCAATTTGAGCTCGGCTTTGGCGCCCAATCTGCGTGACAATCTTTCCTGTAAGTCATTTGCCCAAGCTGGCTTACGCGGATTTGCTGCATGTTTTGGCGGGCGCTCCCCCTTAGCTAGGCGGGCGCACAGCTGCTCAGTCTCGCGCACGGAAACCTCCCCCGCGCGGACCTCGCGCCAGGCTTGATCTTGCACTGGGTTCCCCTGCAGCTTCAACAGCGCCCTCGCGTGTCCGGCGCTGATTGTTTCACGTGAAACATCTTCCTGGATGTGGTCTGGCAGATCGAGGAGCCTCACCAGGTTCGCTACCGTAGAGCGCTGATATCCAAGGCGCTCGGCGATCTCCTCTTGGGTGAGCTTATAGGTGTCGGCCAGCCTGGCACAGCCTTTTGCTTTTTCGATGGCATCCAGGTCCTCTCGCTGGATATTCTCAATCAACGCCAACTCGAGGAGTTCTTCGCCGCTGAGACTTCCTTCGCGAAGCACCACGGGAACGCTCTTCATTTGCGCCAGCTGCGCTGCTCGCCATCGCCGTTCGCCGGCGAGAATCTGATACTGGCCCTGGGCATCGCGGGTGACCACGATGGGTTGCATCATGCCGTGCTTGCGCAGGGACTCTGACAACCGCTCCACACTCTTGTCGAGAGCTACCCGGGGCTGTTCAGGGTTGGGTTGTAGATCCTCCACCGGTACCCACAGCCGTCCGTCGCCGGTTTCGTTGTCTTGGGCGTGCCGATTAGAAAGCAGGGAGCCGATGCCCTTGCCGAGTCGTTTTTGGGATGTCATGGTGGAATCTCTGGGTTGAGGGCAGAATAACCGCCAAGAGAGATCCATCCAAGTCAAGTCCGCAGGAAATCCAAGCTTTGCGGCAGAGCGTCCATGCCGCGTTCGCCAATTCCGGCGAATACTAGCTCTCTGAGTGCCGCCAGGACCCGTTCATCGCCATGGAAACGGAGTTCGCGGCAATCTGGGTGACTCCCGGCCAAGACCAACAAGGACATCATGCTCGCAGCGCTGGCCCTCTGGCCGCCCATTTCCATCTCCACAGGGGTCTCATAATGATTGACCACACGGACCACTAAGGATAGGGGGCGTGCATGGAGATTGATGTCTTGCGGCAGCTGAAGCTCGACGAAGCTCGGGCGCGTCAGCCTCTCAATTAGCCCAACTGACTGTTTTGAAGCCACTTCGAAGGCTTCGTAAGCCAGCTTGGCGATCTGATTCACAAGCAATAGACGCAGCTCATCCCATGGCAACAGTTGCTGCAGCGAGGCCCGGGCCTCTGGGATCCGGGAGTAGTTCTCGTGGCGCTCCATCAAGTGGGTGAGGGCGGTTGCCGCCTCGAGAAGGTGCAAGCCTTGGCTGGTGGCGCCCCGCAGCATGGGGAGGACCTCGTCCTCTTTGGCGTCCTGACTGCCGCGGATTTGGGTGTCATAATCCGATTGCAGATTGTGCGCGCGGGCTTCCAACTCGCGAACTTGGGCTTCGCGCAGATGCTCTCGGAGAATCTGTCCAGCTTCGTCGCTGTTTTGGGCGCCCTCCGCAAAGGCCTGGGGAAGGGATTCAAACAGGCGCTGCACACGCCAGGCCCATCTGGCCGCAGCTTTCATTTCGCCCTGATTCGCCTCTTCTCGGGCCACATCAGAGGGGAGCATATCGGCCGCAAGCATTGGTCTTGGAGGGGTTTCCGCCAATTTGACCGGTTCGACCTTAGGCCATGGGGCATGGCGACAGCGCCATTCGGCCTCTAGGCCCTCCAAGCCACGCAACAGCAGTTTGCCCAGTTTCGCCAGGCAATCTTGAAGCTCTGGGACCAGGCGCTCCCCAACCCAACCATCTGGGGTAGGGGGGTACACCATGAGCCGGCCGCGCAAATGGACCAAGGTGCTATTGGCTAAAGCGAGCCATCGTACACGGGCCAGTAGTTCCCTCAGCAGGGCAAACGACTGATTATCGGACGCGCCATGGTGGTCCAAATAGCGCTCTAAATCGGTCGACTGGCGGTACAGAGCATATAAGTCTCTTTCCACCCAACCCCTTTCAACACGGTCTCTTACGCGCGCTACAACCTGCAGGAATTCCTCCGCCTCCTGGCCTAGGGCGGCGGCAAAGCGCTCCTCGGTCAATAAGGATCGGCGTGGGGCCGCTTGGGGCCCGAGAGGGGACAAGTCCATGGTGTCTCTATCGTAACTCAGCGCAACGAGAAGCCCCTTATCGGCTTTTCCAGGGAGGCCGCTCAAATCTGGCTGTGGGGGATAGGAAGCCCTAAAGATGGAACCTTTCCCTTGCCGATGCAGTCACAAGATTAGGAAGGCATGGCGTCCTTCCTCCAACCCCTACACCAGAGGCCCACCATCGCATCCGACCGCTGTCTCGAAACCTACCTTCGTGAGATCGACGAGGTCCCACTCCTGAATGCAAAGCAGGAAGTGGAACTCGGTCGCCGCGTTCAGGCAGGAGATACTGAAGCGCGCGAGCACATGATTCGCGCCAACCTGCGCTTGGTGGTTTCCATCGCAAAGCGCTTTCGTGGCCGCGGATTATCCCTGCCCGACTTGATTGCCGAAGGCAACATCGGCCTTTTGAAAGGCATTGAGAAGTTCAATCCCGAAGCCGGATTCCGCTTCTCCACCTATGCCACTTGGTGGATCCAACAAACGATTCGCCGCGCACTCATCAATACGGTGAAAACTGTGCGTGTGCCATCGTACATGATTGAAATCCTGACCAAGTGGAATCGCGCTTCGGTCAAAATGGAAGTGGATCTTGGGCGTAAGCCTGGGCCAGGCGAGATTGCCAAAGAGCTCGGACTCTCTAAGAAGAACCAACGCGTGGTCGAGCAAACCCTGCGTTCGCAAGAAGGTTCGGCAACGGTGCCACCAGAAATCATGCAAACCGTTCCTGGTGGACATAATGATCACAACCGTGACCACATGACGCCAGATCAGATTGTCATGCATAACGATGCACTGGCAACGCTACGCGATATCCTAGAGCTCATCGATCCGCTCGAGGCTGCCGTGCTCCGTTTGCGCTACGGTCTTGACGACGAGGAGCCCGCCACGTTGGAAGCCCTGTCCTCGCGACTGGGAATTTCACGCGAGCGCGTGCGCCAGATCGAACGAACTACTCTGCGCAAACTACACGCCTACGTCGTCGATGGTGCCCCGCCGCAACAAATCCTTCCCTCCAGTGGAAGACGCGTCGGAAGCGTTGGCAAAACCGCCAGCGACCACGGCAACGACGACGCCCCACGCCGCGCCCAGTAGTTCGGCGCAAGCCACAAGCTTGTCGCTCGTTGAAGACGGGGTCTCGCTGTATGTGCACCTTCCCTATTGTGTGCGCAAGTGCCGCTACTGTGACTTCAACAGTCACGGCTATACCTCGCAAGACTTAGCAGCTCATGTCGAGGCCATCTTGCAGGAAGCCTTTTTGCGCGCGCAAGACCTGGCGCCGCAAACCGTGTTCTTCGGTGGAGGCACACCAACCCTATTGGGCGCCGAGCATTTAACTCGCTTACTCGATGGACTAGCAGAGATCACCGGCTTTCGCCAAAGTGCAGGCGAAGTCACCATGGAGGCCAACCCAGAAAGCTTGAGCGCAGAGGTTGCCGCCGCGATTCTCCAGGGTGGAGTGGATCGCGTGTCGATTGGCGTGCAGTCTTTAGACAACGAAGTACTTGCTGCCTATGACCGCGTGCACGATGCCAAGGAAGCCTTGGCTGCTTATGCCCGGGCACGTGATGCTGGATTTCGCCGCATCAATCTCGATTTGATTTATGCCTTTCCGGGTCAGGACCCTCAGCAATGGATCGACACTTTGCAAACGGTACATGAACTCGGTCCAGAACACTTGTCCTGTTACGAGTTGAGTTACGAGCCCGGTACCTCCTTAACGCGCTTGCGCGATCTCGGTCGCTGGCAAGAAGAAGACCCGGAGCGTTGCGCGGCCTTGTTTGACCTCACTCGGAACCTAAATGCTGCAGCTGGCTATCACTCCTACGAAGTCAGCGCCTTTGCCCAAACTGGCGAAGAGTGTCGACACAATTTGGCCTATTGGCGCAGCTTAGATTACATCGGCATCGGTGCGGGTGCGGCGAGTTGGTACCAAGGGCTACGCAGCATGAACTTGGCAAAACCCGAAGACTATGAGCGCGCGATGGGGGAAGGTCGTCGACCCTTGGCGCAAGAAGAAGAAACACCAACCGACATGCGCATCTTTGATCACCTCATGATGGGTTTGCGTTTGGAGCGAGAGGGAGTTTCCGTCGAGCGCATGACACGCCAATGCGGCGCGGCCGCTGTCGACGCCATCTTGCCCCGGCTGCACGACTTCGTGGCGCGCGACCAGCTGCGGGTTTGGCAAGACCAAGAAGGAGAGCACTTTTGCACCACCGATCAAGGCTTGCGCATGCTCGACACCTTGTTGCAAGAGCTCCTGCCAGACGACGATGGATTGGAGGTATGATTCGCCTTCGATGACTGCTTTCGCCGACCGTCTGCTCGAAGCCATTCGCGCCAAAGGAACCCCGACCATGGTTGGGCTGGATCCTCGGCTGGATCATCTCCCCGAGCCCTTTCGCAGCCAAGCCCAAGGCAGTGCTTCCGATGCCGCCACGGCGCTGCGCGATTTTCACCGCGAACTTTTGGCCACGATTGCGCCGATGATTCCCGTGGTCAAACCGCAGGCTGCTTTCTTTGAGCGGCTCGGTCACGCCGGAGTCGCCGCTTTGGAAGACGCCGTGGCAACGGCAAAGGAGCTCGGCATGTTGGTGGTCATGGATGCCAAGCGCGGGGATATCGGTTCCACCGCCACGGCTTACGCCGATGCTTGGCTCGGCGGGGGACACGGCCAATGCATGCCCGCATCCGATGCGCTCACCGTCAATCCCTATCTTGGAGAAGATGCCTGCAGCCCATTCTTAGAAGCTGCTGACCAGCATGACGCCGGACTGTTCCTCTTGGTCAAGACTTCCAACCCTGGCGCCGGGTTATTCCAAGACCACGGCGAACCACCACTTGCCGATCAGGTTGCCGAGGCCGTCGCCGGCTGGGGAGCCTCGCGCATCGGTGCTTGCGGCTGGTCATCGATTGGAGCCGTCGTCGGCGCCACGCGCCCGAGTGAACTTGCCCACTTCCGGCGCCTGATGCCGCACACCTTGCTACTCCTTCCAGGCTTTGGGTTCCAGGGCGGCACGGCAGAAGGGCTCGCGCCCGCCTTCGACGATAAGGGCGAAGGCGCGGTCATCAATGCCAGCCGTTCGATTCTCCACGCCCATGAGCGGGAGGACCTTGCTGGGCTTCCGGATTGGCAAAGCCGAACTGCGGCGGCGGTCGAAGAAATGCGCGAGCAACTTTCCTCGATCATGCCTGCGACGTCATGAGTTCCGGTCCCGTGGTGCATCATGCGCCTGCCTTTGCGGGCGGTCGCGTGGGGCTCCTCAATCAGGTCCTGTTCGCGGTCTTGGAGGCGCGACAACAGCGCACTCGGGCCACCCTAGTTCTTGATGCCAACCGCTTACAGGAACAGGACTTCACGCTGTCGGTGCAAAATGACCATGGCGATGTCGTCCATGTGCCGGTTCCCGACCATGGCACTTTGGGCCACGGTTCGCGAGCCAAGTTGCTGCTATTTCTACAAGATTTGATGCCGCAAACGGCCGATCTTGCGCAATGTCTGGACTTGGTTTTTCCTGAAGCGGGCCAATCTCCCTTAGACGCGGCGGCGCAATGGTGGGCAAAGCTATTGCCTGAGCTCCAAATCGAAACCGTTGGCTATGGCGCAAGCCCAAACACGCCGGCAACGCCAGTTCCTGACTCGAATCTTCTTTGGCTTTCCTCCCGCCTTCATCAAGTCATGAAGGATTTCGGATTCACTCATGCCGATTTAGAACTGGGAGAGAACCATTGCCGACAGCTCTTGCCTCGAGTTCCCGTCGGTGAGTTGGAGTCGGAGCTCAAGAACCTCGAAGACCAAATCCAACAAGGCCTCGGCCGCATGAAGTCCTTGACCGCAGAAGTCGATGCAAGTTTGGTCGGCGCCTGGGTCCGCTTAAGGCGTGATTTACTCGCCGCCACCGAAGCCTTTGCGCAAAGTGCAGACCGTGGCGGGCGCAATCGCACCGGGACTCGCGGCGCGCGCTTGCACGCTCTTGCCCAGGTTGTTCGGCCTCATGATCAAGGCCAGGCCGAGGGGCTTTCTCTACTGAGCTTGGTCGCCAGTCATCAGTGGCATCCCTCGCGGATAGAGTCTTATCTGACAAGCTTAATGTCTTGTAAGGGGCCAGAAAAGCTGCTCCTAACCGACTGAGGCCGCTATGCTGGGGCTGTGAAGGTTCTGGCCATCATTAATCAGAAAGGCGGAGTGGGAAAAACCACTTCTTGTGCCAACCTCGGCGCCGCATTGGCTCTGCAGGGACATAAGGTCCTCTTAGTCGACCTCGATCCACAGGCTCACCTGTCGATCAGCTTCGACCGCATGCCAGAGCCCCATGACCCCTCGGTTTACACCATGTTGAGCGGCGACCATGGCTTTGAAGACGTCATGCAACCCACCGGCATGGATGGCTTGTGGATTGCGCCGACGAACCTGGATTTGACTGGTGCAGAATCTGAGCTCGCCAATGAAATTGGTCGCGAAGGCTTATTGCGAACTGCGCTACAAAACCTGGCGCGATCTGAGCATGCGCCGGACTTGGTCATCCTCGACTGCCCACCCTCCTTGGGCACACTTTCACTCAATGCCCTGGTCGCCTCGGACTTTGTCGTGATTCCACTGCAAGCCGAGTTCTTTGCCCTCCAAGGAATGGCGCAGCTGCTCGATGTTTTGGAGAGAGTCAAGCAACGACTCAATCCAAGTATTGAGTTGGCCGGTGTGCTGGTTGGATTGTTCAGCCAACAACGAAACCTATCGCGCGAAGTGGTGCAAGAATTAACTCATCACTTTGGAGACTTGGTCTTCCCGATTCAGGTTCGGGTCAATGTTCGCTTGGCGGAAGCGCCGAGTCATGGCCAAACCATCTTTGAATATGCGCCGGACTCCAGTGCCGCGGATCAGTTCCGCGAACTCGCGACCGAACTCGCTACGCGCATGGAGTTGACCCAGGCACCTGCAGCAAATGCAGCGCCGGAAGTTCCCGCGCCCACGCCAGCCCCCGCAACGGCACCGCCGATGCAGGAGCATGAAGCCGAGTAGGTTTTTTCTCGACGCCAATGCCGGCATTGCCGTGCGTCCGGAAGTCTTAGAAACTTGGCGCAAGGTCGAGCTGGATGCTCCCGGAAATCCGTCGGCCATGAACCGCCGCGGAAGACATGCGCAAGCTGTGTTAGAAGATGCGCGCGCGCAATGTGCAGCTCTATTGGGTGTGGACAAGCGCACCTTGGTGTTTACCAGTGGCGCCACCGAAGCAAACAACCTTGCACTTTACGGGATTGCCCAAGAACGCCGCCAATGGGACGGAAATTGGCCATTGCTGCTCGCTTCCATGGCAGAGCATCCGGCCGCGCTAGCACCCTTGCGGCGCATGCAAGAACAAGGAGCCAAGCTCAAACTCTTGCCCATCAGCGCCCATGCACAAGTCGACCTTGGCGCAGTTGCGGAAGCGATTACCGATCACAGCGGATCCGTGTTGTTGTCCTTGCAATGGGCCAACAATGAAACAGGCGCGATCCAAGCCATCGACAAGGCTGCCGGTTTTTTAAGTAGTCAGTTTGATTGGCACTGCGATGCGGTGCAGGGCGTCGGTCGTCTACCTTGGAGCGGTGCCATCCGCCAAGCTTCCAGCTTCACCTTGTCTGGACACAAAATTGGAGCACCGAAAGGCATTGGTTTATTGCACCTTGCCGAAGCCACGCCCTTTCACGCCACCATGGTTGGTGGGGGGCAACAAAACAATCGGCGCTCGGGCACGGAGTCGCCAGCTTTGGCAGCAGCCTTTGTTCATGCCTTGGAACTCAGTTTGCAAGAGCAAGAAACACGCCATGCCCATGACCTGGCTCTGCGCGATATCTTTCTCCATGCATTGCATGAAGAATCATTTCCGCTGCGAGAAAACCATCCGCAAGAACGTGGGTTAGCCAACACCTTGAACCTCAGTTTCGAGGGGATCGATGGCCGTCTATTGCTGCCCGCCCTAGATGCCGAAGGTCTAGATGTCGCGTCGGGTAGCGCATGCAGTTCGGGTGCTGCCCAGGCCAGCCAAGTCCTACGTGCATGTGGATTGAGTGAAGAGCTCGCTCGAGCCTCGATTCGACTCAGTTTTGAGGCAAATTGGGACCTGAAGCAAGCAAATGAGGCCGCTGAGCGGATGATTTTGGTCCTTCAACGTATTTACAAAGTCGCAAAACGCTAGTGCCTTTATTTAAGTCGCTTGCGTTCATTGTTGAAAACTTTGTTCGCCATCTACACCGGGAATACTAAATTGGTACTCCCTGCGCGACCAGCCCCCAAGCTATTGTCGTATAGGGACTTAGGACGAATTACACCCCGAAATGCATTCCCCCCTGTCTCCCGACCTCGCCCAACGCTGGCAAGCTGCCTTAGGCACCTTAGCTGAGCATTTGGGAGAGCAAACGGTCGACGGCTGGCTGCGTGGTTGTGAATTGGTCTCCCTGGACGAGGATCGTGCCCGCCTGTTGGCGCCCACGACCCTCCATCGTGAGCGCATTTTGAGCGCTTTCGAAAACGAACTTCGCCAAGCCCTCGGGGTGCGCGCACTGCAGATTGACGCCATGGAGCTCGATCTCGAAGCCACCTTTGCCGAAGACGACCTTTTTCAGGAAGTACCTCCCCTTCCTCAAGTTTCCCCGGAGCCCCACGTTGCTTCTGCAACTAGCGCCCCGGCTCAGGAACTCGAGCCAGAGCACAACTCTGCGCCGGCATTCGTCGACAAGCCCATCCTTAACGCGACCTACGACTTTGATAACTTCGTCGTCGGTCCATGCAACCGTTTTGCCCATGCCGCCGCTCATGGCGTTGCAGACCGCCCAGGAGAAGCGTTCAATCCGCTCTTCCTTCATGGCTCGGTCGGACTAGGCAAAACCCACCTGATGCATGCCATTGCGCACCGCATCATGCGTCAGCAACCGAACATGCGTGTTGCCGTTCTCTCGTGTGAAGAGTTCATCAACCACTTTGTGGGTTCCTTGCGCGAAGGAAGCATTCAACACTTCCGCCAACGTTATCGCAAGGTCGACGTCATGATTGTCGACGATGTGCAACTGCTTGCCAACAAGCAGCGCACGCAAGAGGAATTTTTCCACACCTTCAACGCTCTGCGCGCCGAGAACAAGCAGATTGTGTTGAGCTCCGATGCCCACCCCAGCGAGATTCCCGATCTACAGGATCGCCTCGTAAGTCGCTTTAAATGGGGTTTAGTGGCCGAAATTGAGCCTCCCTGCTTTGAAACGCGGGTCGCCATTTTGCGCCGCAAAGGAGATGACCTCGGGATCGAACTCTCGACCGACATCGCTTCCTTCATTGCTGAGCATGTGGAAAGTAATGTGCGCGAACTCGAAGGCACACTGACTCGTTTGCACGCGCTGTCGCGCTTACACGGTTTGCCGCTCAGTCTGCCATTGGCGCGCCAAGCGCTCGGCCGTGACCGTCAGCAACAGAGTCTGCGCATCATCCGCATGGATGACATCTTGCGCGTGGTGATTGATCACTTCGGAACGCGTTTGGCTGATCTGCAGTCCAAGCGCCGCACGCAGTCCATTGTGTACCCACGCCAGGTCGCCATGTTCCTGGCGCGCTCGCTCACCGACCTCTCTCTAGAAGAGATTGGCGGACACTTCGGCGGTCGTGACCACTCCACCGTGGTCTATGCCATCGATAAGTTGGATCGTCGTCGCCGTGTCGATGGCGAGTTTGCCGCCCTCCTGAGTGACTTAGAACGCCGCATACGCCAAGGAAATCAGTAAGCATGCCGCGTTTTCCCCTTGCCCCTGCAGCGCTAAACACGTTGCAGGGGCTTCCCTTTTGCTGTGGAAAAGTAGTGGGGAACCGGGCAAAGACTGGGGAGCAAATCGAGGGTTATCCACACCTCTCCACGGCAAAAACAAGCGTTCTCGCGAGCCCGGTGGAAGGGTGGAAAACCCGCCTAGTTCTCCACAATCAATCCCCGGCTCCTGAGCGCAAACAAATCCCGAACAAGAATCTGCAAGTCGTTACAATTAAACAACTTAGGATTGGTCAATGGTCTTTCTCCACAGCCTTGGCCCACCTATACTACGACCACGGATTCTTAATCCATCATCTTCCTAATACAGAGGCTCCTACCCGATGAAGATTCTCATCGACCGTTTGGCTTTTCGCAATGCTTTAGCACGCGTTGAAATGGCCATCGACCGCAAGCCGACCAACCCCGTCCATGGCGGAGTCTTGGTCGAAGCTGCCAATGATCACGTCGTCCTTCTCACCAACGATGTCGACATGGCGGTGCGCTACCAGGTCGATTTCGTTCAGGTCGACCAACCCGGATGGGCCGTGCTGCCTGGCCGTGAACTCGTGGACATCGTCAAGGATCTCGAATCCGACACGATCACCTTGACTCTGCTCGATGGCGGGCAAGTCGAAGTTCATTCCGGCGAAGACCTGTGCACGCTGGTGACGCTCGAATCTTCCGCGGACACTGGCCGCGAAGGCACGAGTCACTCCGAAAGCTTTCCTTTGGTGCCCGCCCTCGACGGCGAGCCAGCCATCACCATGGACAAAGGAGATTTCCTGGTCTCGGTGAACAGCACACGTTTCGCCACAGCGCGCATGCAAGATTCGCGCTTCGCCACCGAAGGCATCCTGATGGAACTCGCCGATGCCGTGGTCACCATGGTCGGCACCGATGGCCGTCGCTTGGCTTGCATTCGTCGCCCCACTACGGGCGGCACTGGCAAGAAGGCGCGCGCGGTGTTGTTGCCCAAGGTTCTTGATCAGATTTATCGCTTTGGCCAAGACGAAGAAGGCGAAAGCATTTCGATCTGGTTCCTCGATAACATGGTCGGCTTCCGCATGGGCAACTTGGAATCCTTCGGCCGCGTGCTGAACAAAGAATTCCCGAACTACAGCAATGTCATTCCGCAAGGTGGCAAGCATGTCGTTCGCGCTCACCGCGAAAGTTTCTCGAAGAAGCTGCGCCTGGCCAGCCACCTCACGCAAGAGTCGGCAGCTGTGGTGCGCATTGCCTTTAGTGCTAACAACATGGAGGTTGCTTCGGAGAACGAAGGTCGCGGTCGTGCTTCGGCAAACTTCGAAGTCGATTACGTCGGCGACGGTCTCAAGACCGCGTTCAATCCGGCATACATTCTCGAAGGCCTCAAGGCTGCACACTCCGATCAAATCGAGTTGCAAATCGACGACGCCGTTCGCCCGGCCAAATTCCTACTCGGCGATGATTACTCCTACGTAGTCATGCCGCTGAGTGCTCTTGTCTAATGCGTCAGGATAAGCGCTACAACCCCGCGCCATTGCCGTTGGCAGACTTGGTCAACCAAGCCTTCCAGAAGCACGGTTGGTCGCGACAGTCCGAGCACCGTTTGGTGTTCGCGTCTTGGGAGCGCATTGTTCCTCCGCATTACCTCGGCCGCTGTCGTGCGGTCTCCTATCGCGCAGGCCGTTTGATTGTGGTCGTAGATTCTTCACCATTGCTTGAAGAACTTCGCGGTTTTCGTCAAGAGGAGTTCCTTTCGCTCCTCAATCAAGATCTCTCTCGTGGAGGCCTGGCGCAAGCCATGGTCAACCGGATTGAGTTTCGTCGCGGCTAATCCCTCCGCAAATGAGTAAGAACAACAAAGAATACGATTCTGGCAGCATCCAGTTCCTCAAGGACCTGGAAGGGGTGCGCAAGCGCCCGGCGATGTACATCGGTGACACGTCTTTTGCTGGATACCATCACCTCTTGTGGGAGATTGTCGACAACTCGGTCGACGAAGCGCTCGCTGGTCACTGCACCCACATTGAAGTGGTGCTTCGGGAAGACGGCTCCGCCAAAGTGACTGACAACGGTCGCGGTATCCCGGTGGATATTCACCCCGAAGAAGGGGTGCCGGCAGTGGAGCTCGTGATGAGCAAGCTGCACGCTGGCGGTAAGTTCGACGGCCAAGCCTATGCGGTTTCGGGTGGCCTACACGGTGTCGGTATTTCGGTGGTCAACGCGCTTTCCGAAGACACCGAAGTCTTGATCAACAAAGACGGCAAGCAGTATCGCATCACGTTCTCGCGCGGTCAAAAGGTGACCGACCTGGAAGTGATTGGCACTTCGACCGAAAACGGAACCCAAGTCACCTTTATGCCGGACCATGAAATGTTCCAGCACGAGGGCTTTGATTGGAACACGGTGCGCAATCGCCTGCGCGAAATGGCTTACCTGATGGGTACTTCAGGTCTGAAGATCACCCTGACCGAGGAGTCCAGTGGCAAAGAAGAGACCTTCCACTACCCCGAGGGTTTGGTCAGCTACATCAAAGACCTCACCGATGAGAAAGAGGTCATCACCGATGTCGTGCACTTCCAGAAAGATGTCACGCATGACAACGGCAAGAACTACACGGTGGAAGTCGCGTTGCGCTACACCAACGATTGGCACGAAGGGGTGTATTCCTTCGCCAACAACATTCGCACCGCCGATGGCGGCACACACCTCTCTGGTTTCCGTGCCGCGCTCACTCGCACCCTCAACAACTTCCTGAAGAAGGCCGAGTTGTTGAAGAAGGGCGATCCACCCAGCGGCGATGACTACAAGGCTGGCTTGTACGCCGTGGTTTCGCTGAAGCTTCCGGATCCGCAGTTCGAAGGGCAAACTAAAGGCAAGCTCGGTTCGCGCGAAGCTGCACCGATTGTCGAGACGGTGGTCAACGAATGCTTCTCGGAGTATCTCGAGGAAAACCCCAAGGCAGGGCAGGCTGTGGTGCGCAAAGCACTGCTCGCTCGCGACGCCCGCGATGCCGCTCGTAAGCAACGCGATTTAGTGCGCCGCAAGGGAGCACTCAGCAGTGGCTCCTTGCCTGGAAAACTGGCGGACTGTCAGTCACGAGATACCACCAAGACTGAGCTGTATATCGTCGAGGGTGATTCGGCAGGTGGTTCGGCCAAGACCGGCCGTGACCGTAGCTTCCAAGCGATTCTTCCGTTGAAGGGCAAAATCCTCAACGTCGAGAAGAACAATGCCAACCGCATTCTGGCCAACACCGAACTGCAGACCATGATCCAAGCGATTGGTGCAGGCATCGGCGAAGAGTTCGATCCGGAAAAGGCACGGTATGGGCGCATCATCATCATGACTGACGCCGATGTCGATGGCTCGCACATCCGCACGTTGATCTTGACCTTCTTCTTCCGCCAGATGAAGGCGCTGATTGAAGCTGGCAAAGTCTTTGTGGCTTGCCCGCCGTTGTACCGCGTGCAGAAGAAAGGCGCCAAGGCTTATCGCTACCTGCACGACGACGATGAACTGCGCGAAGTCCTGATGGAGCATTCCATCAATGGCGTGCGCCTCTCGCTGCCTGGTGGTGTCTTAGTCGAAGGCGAAGAGCTCGAGCCCGTGGTGCGCCAACTGCAAAGCCTGGAAAAAGTTCTTCACGGCTTAAAGGGCGGTCGTCGTGGTGTCAGCGCAGAAGAATATCTGGCTCAGGCCGATGAACTCGGCAAGCTGCCCATGGCTTTGGCCTTTGATGTTGCTACCAGCACGCCCAACTTCTTCTGGGACCGCGCCGATTTAGATCAGTACCTAGGTGGTCTGAGCGAAGGCACCAAGATTTGGAATGGTCCAGACTCCGAAGTGCCGCGTGACGAAGCCCAGCAGTTGGTGTTCCATTATCCCGAAAAGAAGCAGGCGCAAAACGCCTTCGAACCTTTGCGTGAACGTGGTGTCAGCTTTGGTGCGGCCAACGATGACCGTGAAGGTTCCTTGTTCCAGTTCGATGACGGCAAAGAAGCTCAAGGCATCAACGTGTTGCGTGATTTAGTTGAGCACTTCCGTGACTTCGGCATGAAGGGAATCGAAGTGCAGCGCTACAAAGGTCTAGGTGAAATGAACCCGGATCAATTGTGGGAATCCACCATGGACCCGACCACGCGTTTCATGAAGCGGATTGTGCTCGAAGATGCTTATGAAGCAGATCGCACCTTCAGCATGCTCATGGGCGATGAAACCGCGCCGCGTCGCGAGTACATCGAACAGCACGCACACGAAATCGAAGACCTCGATATCTAATCCGCGATTGATGGAAGTAGCCTTGCAAACCAGAAGTGGTGGCGTGTGCGAATTGTGCGCTTCCAGCGAAGGATTAAGCCCCTTTGGAGTTGCTCCGAAAGAAGGAGGAACTGCAGGAGAGTGCGCCTTGGTGTGCTCCATTTGTGCAGAGCAAATCCAAGGCCAGGCAGAGCTAGACCCACATCATTGGCGATGCTTGAACGACTCCATGTGGAGCGAAGTTGCGGCGGTGCAAGTTTTAGCATGGCGCATGCTCAAGCAGCTGAGCGCTGAATCATGGGCGCGCGATTTGTTCGACATGCTGTACCTAGATGAAGAGACCAAAGCATGGGCTGAAGCCGGTCTTGCCGCAGCAACAGACGAAGAATCCAAGGTTCAGCACATCGACAGTAACGGCAGTGTGCTCGAAGTTGGTGATTCCGTCGTGTTGATTAAAGATTTGGTGGTCAAGGGCGGAGGTTTCACCGCCAAACGCGGAACCGCAGTGCGCGGCATTGCTCTGGTCCCGGATAATTCCGAGCACATCGAAGGCCGTGTCAACGGCCAAAAGATTGTCATCCTCACCAAGTTTGTGAAGAAGTCATGATGCTCCGCATCCTAGCTGCACTATTTGGAGCACTGATCTTTGGATTGGCTGTGCCGATCCTTTGGCCGCTTTGGTTCGCCGTGCCTTTCGGCAGCTTCACCGGTGTCGTGGTTTTGGCCGCGACAGGTGTGGTCATCGGCGCCATCCTTGGAGTCATGTTCCCCAAGGTCTTTGGCTTTATCTTCGAAGTGATTTTCGATATTTAAGCCGGCCGCTTTAGGCAGGCTTTAGCGCTTGACCGCCTTTTCGTAAGTCGCGACCCAGTCTTTGACTGTGACCTTGGTCGCCAACTCGGCAAAGAGATCGAAAGGAATCGTGTCGATCTTTTTCAGGCGAATACAACTCTTGCCCATGTCGAGCTTGGTCTTGACGTATTTTGGCCACTCCTTTTCAAACCAAGCCAAGAGCTTCGGGTTGGCGTAAATCCCCATGTGATACACCGCGATGAAGTTCTTTTGCGAAGCCACGCTGATGAAGGGCAACGGCGCTTCGGGGTCACAGTGATAGCCGTCGGGATAAAGTTTGTGCGGCACCACATAGGCAATCATGTTGCCTTGCACCACTTCCTTGAAGCCTTCGGGCAAATGCTTGCGGAAACCGGCGCGCAGTTTCTTCATGGCAGCTACACGGTCATCCGGCAGGGTTGCCAGGAGCGAGGTCACGGTGGGCGCTTTGGTCATGGAAGAAACACTATAAAGCCCGCGCCCAAAGGCAAGCGCTAGCCACCGCCGGCCAAACGATAGCCGACGAAGCCCGCGACCCAGGCCAAAACGCCCATGTAGGCAATCATGAATAAGGGCCACTTCCAGCCGCCGGTTTCGCGCTTGATGACCGCGACCGTGCTCAGGCAAAGCAGCGCATAGACGAAATACAGCAAGAGCGCGATGGCGGTGGGGAAGTCCATCGGCGCGACCCCGGTTTTGGGGTCTGGGGTGGTCAGGATTTGCCGCAGGCCGACAAACTCTTCATCGGCCTCGCCGGTGAGGGGATCGATCTTGGCGTTGGGGTCGTAGGCGTAGACCTCGGCCAGGGTGCTGACCATGAGCTCGCGTGCCGCAAAGGAACCCACCAGGCCGATGTTGATCTTCCAGTCAAAGCCGAGCGGCGCGAACACGGGCTCCATCGCTCGTCCTAAATCCGCGGCATAACTTTGCTCGATTTGGACCTGGTGGGCTGGGCCCTCGGCCATGCCTTCAGGGATGTCGGCCTTGGGGAAGTTCAGCAAGAACCAAATCACTACCGAACCGGCCAAGATCACCGAGCCGGCATCTTTCAGGAAGACCTTTAGGCGGCGCCATACCTGCAACATGACCGAAGTCAGTGAGGGGAAGCGGTAGGGCGGAAGCTCTAGATAGAAGGGAAGGCTGGCGCCCTTGAGGAGGCCGCGCTTGAACAGTGCCGCGAACAAGATGGCACTGAAGCCACCCAATAGATAGAGGCCCATCAGGGTCAGTCCCTGCACGGTAAAGGGCCCAAGAACCTTAGTATTCGGCAAAAATGCCGAAATTAGCAGGGCATAGACAGGCAAGCGGGCGGAACAGGTGGCGAAGGGTGCCACCAAAATGGTGGCGAGTCGGTCGCGCGGCGAAGGAATGCTGCGCGTGGCCATGATGCCTGGCACAGCACAGGCATAGGAGGACAGAAGCGAGATGAAGCAGCGGCCCTCGAGACCGGCCCAGCCCATGACGCGATCCACGACGAAAGCTGCTCGTGCCATGTATCCCGAAGCCTCGAATAGAAAGATCAGGCCAAACAGCAGGGCAATCTGCGGCACAAAGACCACCACCGCGCCCACGCCACGGATGATGCCGTCAGCGAGTATGTCAGTGAGCATGCTCGCGGGCAAATTGGCCGAAACATAGTCGGCCATCAGGTCCATCCACCCCGAAAACAGGTCCATCGCCGGGGCCGCCCAGGTAAAGATGGCTTGGAAGAAGGTGGCGATGAACAGTAGGAAGACTACCAGACCTGCCACCGGGTGCAGAAGCACCGCATCGATGCGCTGCGTCAGCGTGCTGGCCGAAACCGGGTGGCGCTCCACCTTCGCGAGCAAGGTGTCGGCCCAGGCGAAACGTGCTTCCGTATTCGGCTCGGGAACCGCACATGCTGTGGTCCAGGACTTGGGATCGCTTAAGCGGACGCGCAAATCATCGATTCCGAGTCCCTTATTGCCAACGACGCCCACCAGCGGGATGCCGAGCTCCCCTTGTAGCTTGAACAAATCCAGGTCGCCGCCGCGTGCTTTGAGCTCGTCGACCATGGTCAGGACCAGCAAAGTCGGGATGCCCTGGCGCAGAATGTCGGCCAACATCGGCAGCGAACGCTGCAGGGTGGTGGCATCGGCAACGAAGACAATGCCATCGGGCTTGCCGCCATCTAGCTCACCCTTCAATACCTTGGAGGTGACCGCCTCGTCCTCGGAAATCGCGTGCAGGGAGTAGCTTCCCGGCAAGTCAGAAATCAGGACATCGTGATCGCCGACGGGGTGCTTCATCAGCCCGCGGCGGCGGTCGACGGTGACTCCTGGGTAGTTTCCGGTCTTCGCGGAAAGCCCAGTTAAGGCATTAAACAGCGTGGTTTTGCCCGAATTGGGGCTACCCACCAACGCAAGGTGAATCTTCTTTCCTGGCTCAGGTTCCAGCGAATCCGTGGGGGGGGCGTTCATGGCAAGAGGCTCCCGCCAAGTGGAGTAATGAACACCCGCCGCGCTTCGCTAGGGCGAAGAGAAAGACGGTAGCCGCGCAGTTGCACGATCATGGGACCGTTGAATGGGGCTTGCCGCTCAAAGCGAACCTCGGTGCCGGGGCAAAAGCCAAGTTCGCGCAGGCGCTCGCAAATGACGCAGTCGGCCTCGACATGGCTGACCCGTGCGACCAGTACACGAGGGAGGTCAGCGAGGGTCAGGGGAGGGTTTGAGCCGGACACTTGTTGAGACTGGGTTGCAATAACCCGTTCTGCGAATTATAGGGCAGGCAGGAGTATGATAGTCGCGAAAATGACCACTCCTCCCTCTTCCAAACAAGCGGCAGGCATCGAGGCAGCGCGCCATGTGGTCGACGGCATGAAACTGGGCCTCGGCACGGGCTCTACTGTAGCCTTTTTCCTCGACGCGCTGGCCGCACGCATGCGCGAAGAAGGTCTTTCGGTTGTGGGCGTACCAACCTCCCAACAAACCGCGGCGAAATGTCGCGAACTTGGGATTGATTTGACCGACCTCGAAGCCACTCCCGAATTGGATTTAGTGGTCGACGGTGCCGATGAGGTCGACACCGGCTTCCGCCTGATCAAAGGCGGCGGCGGCGCCCTTCTACGCGAAAAGATTGTGGCCGCAGCAGCGAGCAAGGTCATCATCATTGTTGGCGCGAACAAAATGGTGAAGCGTTTGGGCTCCACCTTTATGTTGCCGGTGGAAATCGTTCCCTTCGGCTACACCGCAACCCGCGCGCGCGTTTCCGCGCTCACCGAAGGCAGCGCCTATGTGCGTCTCACCGAAGCCGGTGAGCCCTTCGTCACCGATAACGGCAACTTCATTTTGGATTGTCGTTTTGAACGTGGCATGGAAGACCCAGACTCACTGCACGCGAACCTATCCCAAGTGCCCGGCGTGGTCGAAGTTGGGATTTTCCTCAACCTATGCGACTTGGTGATTGAAGGCCAAGACGATGGCACCGTGACAGTTCATCCCCGCGCCTAGTCGCGCACTACCAACATGAAGGAACTCTACACCCTGAATCAGGAGCAACTGGAAGAGCGTTTGCTCTCCCATGTCGGCACAAGCATGTGGCCGCCAGTGCACACGGCATTGGAAACGGCGCGCAAAGCTCACGACGGGCAAGTGCGTAAGGGTTCCGAGGAGCCTTATCTCAACCACCTTCTGCGCACCGCGTTGTTGCTGTGGGAAGTTGCCGATCAGCGCAATGCCTCGGTGATTTGCACCGGCTTGTTGCACGACACCCTGGAAGACACTTCGCTTTCGATTGATGAAATCGAAGACGACTTTGGACATCAAGTTGGTGACATGGTTCGCGCCATGACCCAGCCGCCACTCAAAGAAGGTGAGAACCGTCTTGAGCGAAACTTGAAGTACCTGGAAGCACTTCGCTGGGAAGGCCGTGATATACAAATCGTCAAGAGTGCCGATCGCCTCGACAATCTTTTGACCATGGAAGGTGCCTTTACTCCGGAACGTCGTGCGGAGTATTTGCTGGAGTCGCGGGAAGGTTTGTTGCCACTGACCTTAGCCTGCAACACCGCCTTGTATCACGCGCTCAAAGACACCATCGCCGAAGCCGAGGGTTAGATCTTGAAAGAGACCCTTGATCGCGCCGCCGAGTTGGAACGCCGCCTGGAACAGATCAGGGGGAGTCTTTGACTATGCCGGCAATAGCGAACGCAAAGGCGAACTAGACGAGGTCATGGTGGGTGCTGGCTTTTGGGATAGCCAAGAGGAAGCACAAAAGGTCATCGGCGAGATGAAGCAAATCCGCACCGTGGTCGAACCGATCGAGGAAGCGGCGGCGGCCTTGGAAGATGTCTCCACGCTTGCTGAACTCGGCGAGGAAATGGGCGAAGAAGAGATTGCTGAAGATCTCGAAGCCGCCATGCTTGCCGCCGAAGAAAAGCTCAATGCCTTGGAATTCCAAGTCATGCTTGGGGGCGAAGCTGATCCCCGCAATGCTTTCTTAACCTTGCAGTCGGGCGCTGGTGGCGTCGATGCCACCGACTTCTCGGAAATGCTTCTGCGCATGTACATCCGCTGGGCGGAAGACCATGAGTTTGAACTCGACGAAATTGAAATCCTTCCCGACCCGGAAGGTGGTATTCGCCATGCCACGATCGCGATTCGCGGTCCTTATGCCTACGGGCGCCTGAAGGCCGAACGCGGGGTGCATCGTTTGGTGCGTATCTCGCCCTACGACGCCCAAGGCCGTCGCCACACTTCCTTTGCCGCCGTCGAAGTCATGCCCGAGTTCGATGAAGACGCACCGATTGAAGTCGACATGAATGATGTTCGCGTCGACACCTATCGTGCTGGTGGTGCGGGTGGACAGCACGTCAACAAAACCGATTCGGCAGTGCGCATGACGCATGAACCGACTGGTGTCGTGGTGCAATGCCAAAACGAACGCAGTCAGCACAAGAATCGCGCCACCGCAATCAGCATGCTCAAGGCCAAGTTGTATGAGCTGCGCGAGGCCGAACGCGATGCCGACATGAAAGCCATGTATGGCCAAAAAGGTGAGATTGCTTGGGGGTCGCAGATTCGCTCTTACGTTCTCCACCCTTACCAGATGGTGAAAGACCATCGCACCAATCACGAAGTGGGTAACACCCAAGCCGTTCTGGACGGCCAAATCGATTCCTTCATTGAAGAATACCTCCGTTCTCGATCCCAGCGCTGAGCCTTCTATGTCCAACGCCCGCATCCCTGTTCGTCGCGCTTTGCTGAGCGTGTTTTACAAAGATGGCATTGTGGAATTGGGGCAAGCTTTGGCCGCGCAAGGTGCACAACTTCTTTCCACCGGCGGCACCATGCGCGCTTTGCAAGAGGCCGGATTGGAAGTGCAAGAGGTGGCCGACTACACCGGCTTTCCAGAAATGATGGATGGTCGGGTGAAGACCTTGCATCCGATGATTCACGGCGGACTATTGGCGCGGCGCGACGACGAAGGTCATGTTGCCTCGATGGAGGAGCATGGCATTGGCCCGATCGACATGGTGGTGGTCAATCTCTATCCCTTCGAGGAAACCGTTGCCGGCGGTGGCACGGTAGAAGAGATCATTGAGAAGATTGATATCGGTGGTCCAAGCATGTTGCGCTCTGCGGCGAAGAACCATGAATCGGTTGCGGTCTTGTGTGACCCCGCTGATTACGGCAGGGTTGCCGAAGAACTTGCGGGTGGTGGCACCACCATGGAAACGCGCGCCGCTTTGGCCGCCAAAGTGTTTGCCCGCACCGGGGAATACGACAGTGCGATTGGCCGTTGGTTCGCTGAGCAACAAGGCGCGGGCTTGCGCTACGGCGAAAACCCACACCAGAGCGCTGGCTTCTTTCCCGACGCATCTCCTCGCGGCTTAGGCGCGGCCGAGGTTCTGCCCGGCGGCAAAGAAATGAGCTACAACAATTGGCTCGACCTCGACGGCACCGTGGCTGCGGTAAATGACCTACCGGCAAACTCTGCCGTGGTGGTCAAGCACACCAACCCCTGCGGTGCGGCCTTAGGCAACTCGGTGGCCGAAGCTTTGGAGCGCGCCTGGGAGGGCGACCCCTTGAGTGCCTTCGGTTCGGTGATTGCTGTTCACGGCACCTTCACCGCCGCTGCCGCAGAGTTCCTTGCCGGACCTGGCCACTTCGTCGAAGTCTTGGCCGCGCCCTACTTTGAAGAAGAAGCGGTCGAAATCTTGCGCACAGGACCGAAATGGGGCAAGAACTTGCGTATCGTCCGTGTTCCGGACATCGGCAAAGCGCGTGAACAACAAGAATCGCGCCGCCTTTGGGGAGCAACCTTGGCCCAAGGCTCCGACGACATTTCGGCATTCCAAGCCGAGTTGAAGCAAGTCGGCGAGGTCGCAATTCCCGATGGCCGCGAAGATGATCTGCGCTTGGCCCAAGTGTTAGTCAAGCACTTGAAGTCCAACGCCATCAGCTTGGTCAAAGACGGCATGCTGGTCGGCGCAGGTGCCGGGCAAATGAGCCGCGTCGACTCGGCGGAAATCGCGGTTAAGAAAGCCGGCGATCGCGTGCACGGCGCAGTGGCTGGTTCCGATGCCTTCTTCCCATTCCCTGATGGCCCAGAAGCACTGGCCGATGCCGGAGTCATCGCGATTGTGCAACCTGGCGGCTCGATGCGCGATGGCGAAGTCAATGCCGCCTGCGATGCCAAAGGCGTGGCCATGGTGCACACCGGCACTCGACACTTTAAGCACTAAGCAGTTCCGGCATGCGCGCCGCAAGGTTGCCGAAACCGTGAACCAGGATCGGCGCCCACAGATTTCCGCTGTATTCCCGCAAGATGCCAAAGCTCATCCCGGTTGCGGTGGTCAAGCCATGTTGCCAATACAAAGAACCGCTTTGTGCAAAGTAGTCATAAGGGTTGAGGATATGCACGAAACCAAAGAAGCCGGCCGCCAGGAATAACCCAGGTCCAAACGAAGTTCTTCCGATGCGCCAGCGCCGGCCAAACACTTGGTTGCATCTTCCTTGGATATAGCCGCGGAAGAAGAGCTCTTCGCCAACCGCGGAGAACAGGAGTATCCAAACCACAGAGGCGAACACATGGCCGAAGCCTTCGCCGCGGTAGGAACTCCACGCCACGGGCGCGATGGCAATCACCAAGAGCAGGCCAGCAATCGTGAACCCCAGACGTCGCGCAAGTTTGCTTTGTGGCGGCAATCCGTGCCAAGAAAAGACTGCGAGAAGAGCGGCGGCTAAAAGCAGATTGCCTGCGCCAATGCGCAAAGCAATGATCCAGTCGTCGCCCTGCAAGTTGAGCGGCCAACCCGACATCCAGAACAGGCAACCGACACCAATCGAAAGAAGCATGGCCATCGCGGCGCTTCGGCAACCAGGCAAGGCGTTTGCTCGGGAGAATAGGTAGGACACCTTTCCGCGCATCATGATCAAGCTTACGAGCACCATGCTCAAGCCTGGAGACCACTGCATTCCTGAGGCACGTTCCGCCTGGCCCCACGCCGTAAACTCCCTAAAACCGCGAAAGGCCAGATGCATGGCCATAAAGGCCAGGCAGATTTCTAGCAAAACGGTAGAGCGGGAGACCCTCATCGGTATCTAGAGGTTACTATTCTAAGGGTCATGTTGCTTAGTCTTGTCTTTTGCCTTTTTGCTGCACAAACAGGTAGCACGGAGCTCGTCGTAGGGGAAGATATCCCGCTTGTTATGGAGAGAGGGTCTTCAAACTATTATTCGTTTAGCCTCAATCAGGGGGAACGTATTGAGGGGGGCATATGGCAGCAATCGGTTGACGTCAGCATGTCCATTTTGGATGGCTCAGGGGAAACTCTAGAGGAGTTTGATTATCACTCTAAAAATGTAGACCCAATTCGCTGGGAAGCTCCGGCCTCAGGTGATTTTCTATTAGAAGTCCGCGCCTCCAATCGAGACTCGGTCGGTCGCGCAATTCTGCGCATTGCGCAACTTGGCGCAGTCGCCAAAACGAGAAATGGCGCAGCGAAACAATATTTAGAAGGCTATTTCGATCACCTGCAAGGAACTCAGGTCGCCGTCGTCGAAAAAGGGGACGTGCTGTTCTTAGCGGCTGGAGGATTGGCCAATTTGGAATATGAGATTCCAATGACATTGGAAACTCCATGTCGGGCGGACATCGTGCTTCGCCAAATGACGGATGTTGGCATTCTGCGCATGATTGATGCAGGGAAGGTTGGCTTAAACACCCCGCTACATCAGGCACTACCTGGATTTCCTCAACAAAATCCACCGATTTTAGTGCGTCATTTATTGAGGAAAGAAACGGGGTTATCTGACCCGCTGCGACTTTGGCGTGTCACTACGGGTGAAACAGAGTTATGGCCTACAGAAGATCAGCAGTTCGCCATGTTTCGAAAGGGCACTCCCCCCCTCTCAGCCCCGGGGGAGGGCAAAGATTCTCATGATGCCAGTGGTTTATTGGCAAGGCAGCTCATCGCCGCACAATCAGGGGGTGAATTTGTTCGTTGGGTCGAACGTGGAATCCTGAAGCCTCTGGAAATGACCCATTCCACCTTGGCTCCAGCGAATACCGAGGTGCTGCGGCGTGCAAAAATTTATGGCAGCACGCGGGAGGGGGAATTGCAACGAGCTTGGTTGGTAGAAGGAACACCAACTCTATTCACGACCATGGACGACTGGATCCTTTGGTTGGCCTACTTTGATCGGCGCGAAGAGGGGACCCCGTCTTACTGGCAACGCTTACAAGCAATAGGTTCGCCCGTAGAGTCTTTGTCCTTTCGTGAACAAGCGGGTTTTCTGTATGACGAAGAAAGCGAAACCTGGTTCTTAGAATTACGTAACGCGATTTATCTCCTGTACCCTTATTGGGCGATTGAAATCTTGAAGCCAATCTTTCTTGAAGAAGCTGGCTGGGCAATGGAGCACCCAGGAACAACCATGGGACTTGGCGGCAGGGGCGGCCGTGGAAGACGCGGAGAAATAGTATCTGCAGAGGACCGAGCAAAATGGCTAGGCCACTATCAAGCCATTGGCCTAGAGGCGGTGTATCACATTCGATCTCATGGTGGTCCGATAGAGCTGTGGACGGCGAGTGGGCAGCATGGACCACTGAACATTTACAAACCAACCGGAGCTCTAGTGAAATTCTTGAACGTCCGTTTGGTGAATCCAGAATTCGATTCTGGAGGTCCCATCTCGAGCTTTGAAGTTGCGGGTTATGGGATTGGCAATTTGAAGTTCGAACGCATTCCACCCAAAGACGATGCTTTCTAGTCCATCCGAAACGCGCGGAATGGGCGTGTTCATCTTATTAGTAGCGATGATTCCTTTGGTCATCGTGAAGTGCCCTGCGGAAGAGGAGGAGCCCAACAGGGTTCCGCAAAGCACGGCTCCAGTTGCCAAGGAAACTCCAACTCCCGAAGTAGAGTCAACCATTTCCCAGGCTACATGGACCATTCGCGGAAAGGTATTGTTTGACCCAGAGCTCCATTCTCATGGCCCGATGGTCGGTGAATTTCCGCGCAATCAGGGCGAGCGGTACTTGCCGAGCTGGGTTTACCTCGAGGAAGATGGAGGCTTTGCCATTGATGGTATTTTGGGCGGAACCTATACCTTGAAGGTTGGCGATATGGATCGGCCTCCGTTGTATGAGCAGGCCATTGAATTGGGTCCTGAAGGGGGAGAGCTGCAGCTCGCAGAGATTGACCTTCGCGAGATTACGCGTCGCATTCAAATCAAAGTCGTGGACGAAGACGGTCTTCAACCCAACTTTGTCGTGGTGAAGAATCTTGACGGTGAGTTTTTGGGCTCAGGTATGTATGCGCCGACATTCGCGGAATTTTTAACAACAGAAGAAAAGCTCGATGTCTATGTGTCTGCCGAAAACTGTAGGCGCAAACTGGTGAAAGAGGTACGCGGAACTATTGAAGTGCAATTAGATCCGGGCATTCCACTGCGCTTGCACATTGGCAATGCGCCGTCCATGCCAAAGAGTTGGCTGTGGTTCGTGACCTTGGCTCCACTGGATTCCGACGGAGAACCCAATCGACAAGGATCCACCCATGTTCACCTCGAATCCAAGCAGCAGCTAACGCGCCTTCCCCATGCAGGCAGTTATCGCTTTATTCTTGAGGCCCTAGACGTGGAGAACACCGCCGGGGGAGTACACAGCATCCCGATCCCCGAGACGACAGCTGAGGAAACCACCATCACCTTGCTAGATCAAGAAGAGCCGCAGGAATTTCGCTTCACCCTGACCGATGAGCAGCGCAGCTACATCGAGAGCAAGGTGCGCTAACGAGCATTTACAATCGGGGCATGATTGCGAGCTTGCTCCTCGGCCTGTTTCTTGCCCCGCAAGAAGTGTCCAACGCCCCTGCGGCGACTCCCACCGCTGACCGCTGGGCGGAAGCCCGGGCTTCGGTTCCCGAGTCGCAACGCAAAGGCTTCGACTTTTTGCTCGAGCATATGCCGGCAAGCGATCGCGATAACCTCAGCGTGGAGTTGGTGTTGGAGAACATCGACTATGCCTATCGCGCTTGGCAAGAAGCGCCTTGGCATGAGCAGATCTCGGAAAGCATCTTTCTCAATGAAATTCTCCCTTACGCCAACATCAATGAACGTCGGGATCGTTGGCGCAAAGATTTCTATGAGCGTTTCCGGCCATGGATTGCCGAAGCCAAGTCGCCTTCAGAGGCTGCGGCAATTCTAAATCAGAAACTCTTTCCCGAAGTCGGCGTCATCTATAGCACCAAGCGCCCGAAGGCCGACCAAAGCCCTTATGAAAGTATTGAAGCCGGCATGGCATCTTGCACCGGACTCTCGGTGCTCTTAATCGATGCTTGTCGCGCCGTTGGCGTTCCCGCACGTTTTGTCGGCACCCCACTTTGGGCCGATGGCAGTGGTAACCATTCCTGGGTCGAGGTGTGGGACCAGGGTTGGCACTTCACCGGAGCAGGCGAACCCACAGGGATGGACCTCAACAAAGCTTGGTTTACCGACCGCGCTTCGAAAGCCATCGCCAGTGATCGCGACCGCGCCATCTATGCCGTGAGCTTTCGCAAGACTGCGCAACACTTGCCGATGGTGTGGAAGCCGGAAGCAGACACGGTGTATGCGGTCAATGTGACTTCGCGTTACACGCCCAAGCAGGAGAAGCCTTCTGGCTTGGTGCGCCTGCGCATTCGCGCGCATGATGGTCAAGGGAAGCGCCTAAAAGTCCCAGTCAAGATCATGGACAAAGAAGGCAATGACCTCTTTCAAGGCGAAACACGCGATGATTCTTATGACGCCAATGATCATCTTTTTGTGGAGCTTCCCTATCGGAAGCAAATCCAACTTCATGCGGAGACTGGGGTGTATTCCCACAGCCACCACATCTATGTGCCCGAGGATGGCTCCCTATTAGACCTTGCCTTTGGCGACGACATGAGCAGTCGCTTGCTCACTCCGCAGGACCTGTTGTGGGAAGAACACAAAACGCGCTTGCTGGCAGAACGCGCTGCGGAAATGGAAGCCAAGGAGCTAAGCCATGGAGAGCTACGATTCCGATTCGCCTACAAAACCTTTGGCGAAGCACCGGAAGGCGGGCATAGTTTGTACATCAGCATGCATGGTGGCGGCGGCGCCCCGGCCGAGGTCAACGATCAGCAGTGGGAGAACCAAAAGCGTTTGTATGAACCGAAGGAAGGGATTTATTTGGCGCCTCGCGCCAGCACCGACACCTGGAATCTGTGGCACCAAGCCCACATCGATATGTTCCTCGATCGCTTGATTGAGAACATGATTGTTTTTGAAGGCGTGAATCCGGACCGCGTGTACCTCATGGGTTATTCGGCGGGTGGCGATGGTGTATATCAGTTGGCGCCGCGTATGGCCGATCGATTTGCCGCCGCCGCGATGATGGCCGGCCACCCCAACGACGCGAAGCCCTACTCTTTGTACAACTTGCCGTTCACCTTGCACATGGGTGCAGAAGATGGCGCTTATGACCGCAACAAGGTGGCCGCGGAGTGGGGCAAGAAGCTCAAAGCCTTACGTCAAGCGAATCCAGATCATTATGACCACTGGGTCAAGCTGCATGAAGGCAAAGGCCACTGGATGGATCGTGACGATGCCGAAGCTGTGCCTTGGATGGCAGAGCGCACACGCAGCATTCGCCCACACAAGATTGTTTGGCTTCAGGACGACGTCACCCATTCGCGCTTTTATTGGCTCAAGGTCGCGGAACCTAAAGCGCGCACCCGCGTCGAAGTTTCCCGCGCAGGCAATACCTTCACGGTGGAATCGGCCCAGGACTTAGCTTCACTCACGATTCGCATGGATGCCGAGATGGTCGACTTCGATCAAGAGATTGTGGTGCGCCATGAGGAAAGCGAGATTTTCCGCGGCAAGCTTCAGCCCAGCATGGACATGATGCGCCGCAGTCTGCTGGAGCGCGGGGATCCCGCAGCGATGTGGTCGGCCGAAGTGACGGTCGAACTGATGCAGGAAGCAGACTAAGCCGAGAGACTCTTGGCGGCAGATTCGCCAGCCAGGCGCCCGCTGACAAAGGCCCACTGATAGTTGAAGCCGCCGATGTCGCCAAAGACATCGAGGATTTCTCCACAGAAGTACAGACCTTCGGTCTTGCGACTTTCCAGTGTGGAGAGTTGCAAGCTTTCCAAGGGGATCCCTCCGCCGGTCACTTCGGCAACCGCGAAGCCACGGTGCCCGGATATCGGCAAAGCAAAGTGACATAGCTGCTTGTGCAAGGCTTCGAAGTTGCCCCTATTTAGATTGCCGCAACGCATGTCCGCGCGGACGCCGGAGCGTTCGACCAGAACCGCAGCGAGTCGTGCAGGAAGTTGGTCGGTCACCGCCTTGATCACGGATCTCCGCGCCACGGACTGCAGATAGTCCACCCAATCCTGCTGGCTGTAGCCCTGCCAAGAAACCAAAATCTCGGCTTGGTCGCGTAAGAAATAATGACTGGCATCTAGAACCGCTGGACCACTAAAGCCTTTATGCGTGAACAAGAAACTTCGTTCGCCTTCGGCAATCTCCTTGCCATCGACCATTGCGCGCCAATGTACGGGAAGGCTTAATCCGGAGAGCGCGGTGAGGTCTTCGTCGGCAGAGGTGAATGGCACCAATGCGGGAAAGGTTTGGATGCACTTGTGCCGTAGCTTTTTCGCCAAGCGATAGCCATAGCCATCACTGCCGGTGGCGGGAACTGATTCGCCACCAGTGGCCATGATCAACTTCTTAGCTTCTAGAGTGCGCCCGTCTTCCGCGCTGACCAAGAAGCCATCGTCCTGAACAATTGCCTCCACGCGAAACTGATACAGAATGGTCGCGCCGCATTGTTCCGCTTCTTGAACGAGGGCATCGCGAACTTCGCGCGCCTTGCCGGATTCAGGAAAGAGTTTGTTGTCCTCTTCCTCTGCCAGAGGGATATTCAATTCCCAACGCACAAAGTCTTGGATTTGTTCGAGTCGCCATGTCTTGAAGAAGCGCTTCAGAACATGAGTCGGACTCGAAGAGTGAAAGCTGGCTTCCACCGGTTCCCGCGATTCAATCGGAAGTACGTTGCATCGCCCCCCGCCGCTAATCAGGATCTTGCTGCCAGCCTTTTCCTTTCCTTCCAATAACGCCACCTTGGCGCCGGCTCGAGCCGCCCAAATTGCAGCCATCAAGCCAGCCGCCCCCGCTCCAACGATGGCGATGTCAAAGGAGGGGGGCGAGCTTGCAGTCACGCCGCGATTTTAGGTGGCGCGACTGCTTGGAGAGCACGAACTACAGCGGCAGCAGGTTCGAGGCACTGCAGGCCGTGAAGTCAATCATCTGCACGGCGAGCACACCGCAAGCGCCTGGAGGCAGGGTCAGCGAAAGGCTGACGTCGCCATTGACGTCGGCGGAGACAAAGGTGCGCACAGTGGGGTTGGTCACACCGATGACCGTGCCGGCACAGGTGAATCCAGCAGGAATGGCGAAGGCGCCCGGGTTGGTGCCGGTAATCACGGCGACTGGCGCGAATGGGGAAGCGCCGGTCAGATCAAAGGTCACAGGGCCTGGGCAAGTGCCGGTAAGGGTCAGGCTTGGGCCTTCCACCTCGACAATGCCGTAGTAGCCGAAGCTCCACGGAGCAGAGCCTGGGTTGGCATCGAAGACGTCGTTCCACTGGCCTGGGCCGTAGATGGAGCCGAAGCCGTACATGTGCACGTACTGCTCGCCGTTGGGATCGGTGCCACGGTTGTTGTCGGGCTGATTGATGGCCCAGTTGGTGTAGGTCACGGCCTGGCCGGAGGTCCATTCAAAGGATGCCTCGAGAACCTCGTCGTTGAAGCCCATCCACAGGTCGCGAGGAACGCCATTCCAGTTGCCAAAGGTGTTGAACACCCAGGTGTTCTCAGCTAGGTCATTGATGGTGACCAGATGGCCGCCGAGGTTCACCGCTTCGGCTTCCGCGTCTGTCCAATTGGATTCGTCGAGGAGCATATAAGTATGACCGTTGGCAGGATTGACCTCGGTGTGGAGGACGGCGACCTGAGCCGCCAGAGGGGAGGCACAGAGAAGAAAGGCAAGGCTCGAGAGGGCACGCATGATTTCTAGATTATCAGGGCCCAGGAATCCCTGTTGAGGCTTTTAGAAACAGGCCTAGGTAGGAAGCCGCATTTTCTGCGACGGCATAGAATTCGGCAAAAAAGCCGAATATTTTGACCAATAGTCCATGGTCCAAGGCGGAATCCTCCGCAAAATGAGGAAGAAACCGAGGCGCCGGGAAGGTCCTTAATAGGGTAGGTTAAAGATTCGTTCGAACGACAGCCCCCAACCACCATGCTGCTCACTCTCCTAGCCCTTAGTTTGCCGCCGCAATCACCCGCGGTTGGCGAGACCATTCCGCTTCAAATGAAGCGCCATCGCAATTGGGCCATCGAGTTGCCCCAAGAGGGATTCCGGCCGGTGGGTCAGGGACTCAGCCTGGAAGGACACTTCTTCGCGGCGAGCGTGGAAGGGAGCAACCTCGGCCTCGATCTCGACGCGGACCAAAATACCGACGTCACCATCACCGGCAAGGAAGGCGCGGCATTGCTGCGCACCAAAGATGGCTTCCTCTATCCGATTCGCTTGCGTGCCACCAACCTCGGTTGGGAATACGCCTCGGCGGGAACCATGTCCGGCAAGCGCGGCACCACGCGCATTTCCCTGATTGACCAAGATGGCGATGGCCGTTACGGCGAAGCGGGGGAAGACGCCATCATCGTGGGTCGTGGAGGTGTGGCGGCCACACTCAGTGAAACCGTGGTCATCGACGGCGAACTGCTTCAGCTCAAGGCTTCGTCCGCGGGCGACTCGCTGGCCCTCCTTCCCTTCGAAGGGGAGACCGGTCAGCTCGATTTTGTCGACGCATTCTCCGGCGAAGGTCGTGTGCTCTCCGCCATCGTGGCCAGCGCCGACGGCAAGCATGTTCTGGACCTAGCGGAATCTGCAGGAACGATTGCAGTTCCTGTCGGCAACTATCACCTGGAGTCCGCCAAGATTGGCATGGGCACGATGGCGGTGAAGGTGAGCCGTGGGTTCGCCAAAGACCTAGAAGTCACCGCGAGCAACCCAGCTAGCCTGACTTGGGGCGGTCCGATTCGCGCCGAGTTCCATTACGACCGCAAGGGCGGGCAAGTCGCCTTCTACCCCGATGCCATTTGGTACTACGGCGAGGAAGGCGAACGTTACGAAAGTTGGTTCCCCGTTGGCGAGTCTCCAGTCTTTGTGCTGGCCGACGCTGATAGTGGTCAGGAGGTCGCTCGGGCAATGTTCCCGGGCAGTGGCTGAGGCCAAGGCTTTGTACCGGTCGCCGTGAGCGTGCCGGACTCGACCAACCTCAAGATTGAAATGCGCGAAAACAACTGGGCTTTTGGCGCCATCACCGGATCTCCACGCGTGACTGTTGCACGTGCAGATTTCTAAGCAACAGAGCTAAACCACCGTGCGCAATCGGCCACTCTTGGCAGCAGTAAATCGAACTGCCGCCCTTCTTCTGGCGTCGCTTGTCTGCGCGTTACCGGGGCCTGCGCAAGAGCCGGATTCCGCTGGTAAGCAGACGGAAGAGGGTGAAATCGTCATGCGCGGCAGCGGCGGCCGGGTGGCCGTGCGCGTGGTTGCCGGGCGCCTCTTGGTGGAGTGCGATGTCAGCACGCGCTATCGCAGGATTCCGGTCAATCTGTTTGTGGCCCCGGACACCAACTGCGGGTTGCAGTTGCACAATCGCGCGGCGGGACCCTTGCGCGCCGAATCGCGCGAAGGAGTGCCGGAGCCAATCACGATTCACTTTCCTGATTTCGCGATCACGGTGCCTAAGCGCGAGCATGGCGATGAAGATTACCTAGACGACTTCACCAAATACCATTCGCACGAGATGGCTGAGAATGCCGTGGTCGGCACCATCGGCGCAGAAGTCTTGCAGGAGTTTTTCCTGGCGATGGATTTGCCTCATGGCTTTTTGGAAATCCGCCAGGCAGCGGAGCCGAACACCACCTTCCCGCCGACGCCCCCAGGTGGCGTGCGTCTGTCACTGACTTTGCGCAATAACCTGGCTTGGTTGCCGATTAGTTTGGAAGACGGCACGCCAATGGCGATGGCTTTGGGTGGCTCTCTGTATGACACCTGGATAGATGCCGACCTTGCTGCTGATTTAGGTCATCCCGCGGGGGATGTCGGCAAAGTGATGGCTGGCAGTATCGATCTGGGAAGCCTGGTTGCCTTCCGCCCCGAGCGTGTGATTTACTCCCACCCCGACGGCGTGTTTGGTGTGTTTGGCCTCAACCTGTTTGAGTCTTTCCGTGTGGAGATTGATCGCGTCAATCGTTCGGTGTTGTTGTTGCCGCAGAGTCCAAAGCCCTTCCCAGAAGCAGACCTTGCCTTTTTCCAAGCACGCGAAGAAGACGATGCCGATAGCACGCGCTTCTTCCTCGAGGCCAACCCCGAAGCGCGGCTTGCCAGCGAAGCAGCGGAACTCTTGCTGCAACAGTGCTTAGATAACTTTGCCCCAGAGGCGGAGATTGAAGACGCCTTGCGTTGGGCCGACCGCACCACGCCCGATGACTTGCGCGCGACCAAAGCCTTGGACCGCATGAAGTTTTTGGCGGAAGATGGCTGGCCGGATTATGAACTCAAGATGGGGGAGATTGGCATCGATTCGGGGCGCAACGATCGCTATCCCGATTCCGTGCATAAAATCCACGCCCGCCTTGGTGAGATTTACTTGGATCGAGACAACATTGACCAAGCCTGGCGTCACTTGTTGTCCGCGGCCTTTGGCTTGCCCGAAGATGGCATGATCAATCTGTCGCTGGGCCGCTGCTATGAAGCACAAGGTCGGCATCGCCGCGCCTTCTCGCGCTACATCCAGGCCGCGATTTCTGCAGACAGCGGGCCCGCCGCCATCGACGGTTTGCGTCGGGTGCAGCCCATGCTTCCAGAAGAAGAGCCTTTCTCGGTGGAGCTGGTCGAGCGCTTGATTGAAGGCAAGGTCATGAACTTTGGCTCGGCGGCGCACTGGAAGCCGTCGCCCGAGCGCACCTCGAAGCGCGTGACTTTGGTGGAGTTCTTCACCAATGGGCAATATGAATATGCGCATGCCGGCGCTTTGGCTTTTGAAGGATTGGTGCGCCACTTCGACGACGCTCCCGTGGCCCTGCTTTCTTATCACCTACCCGCGCCCAGCTTGGATCCCTTGGTGAATCCATTGGCCATGCGCCGCGCCAAGGATTATCAAATCACCGAGCCCAACGTGATGGTCATCGACGGCACCACTCGTGGGCCCGGCGCCGCCAAGTTGAGCGACCGTGAAGCGGTATTTCGCTCCCTGCGCTCCAAGGCCGAAGCCGCATTGGAAGTCGAAACCCCTTGGGAACTCGAACTCGATTGGAAGTTAGATGGCGATCAACTGCAAGGCAGCGTGATTGCTCGGGGCCCCGCCGAGGAAGCTCGCTCTCTTCGTTTGCACGTGGTGTTGGCCGAGCGCGCGGTGTTGTTCCCCGGTAAATCTAAGGTCGTGGTGCACCGAATGCTGGCTCGTGCGGCGCTGACGCCCTCCTTTTCTGGCGTAAAGCTTGAACTGAAGGACGGCCAAGCACGTTTTCCTTTTGCTGTGTTAGTCGACGAATTAGAGCAGGAGAACGAAGAGTGGCTCGATGCCCAACTCGCTGCCGGCTTGCAAACGGTCAAAATGTCGCTCGACTTTGACTCCAGTGAATTGTTGATTGTGGCGTGGCTGCAAGATCCATTTTCTGGGCGCATCGCGCAAACGGTCGTGATGAAAAACCCTGCTGCGGAGGAACAACTATGAGTCCACGCGAGGGTTGGCAAGAGTTAACGCAGGATCTGAACCAACTCGCGGGGCAGGCCGAGCAGAAGCTTCAAGCGCGGGAGAATCACAAGCGTTGGCGCAACGCCTTCATGCAGGCATTGCCTGTTGCGGTGTCCACTTTGGCCGTCTTTGCCTTTGCGCAATTACTCGGTCGCCTTGGCAAAGTCAGCGCTTTGCAATTTACGTTGTGGCCTTGGGTTGCCTTGGCCGTCGTGCTTTGGCTGCTCCAAGCCATTCGCTTGCAACGCCGCGCCGCGCAACACGCCGACGGCATCGCACGTCAGCGCGCCCTGCATGAATGGGATCAGCAACTGCACCTTGCCGATCGCCTGGCCACGGCCGATGAGTTCTTGCACCAGGAAGAACCTACGCCCTTCATGCAAGCGGCGATGGACGACGCCCGCGATCATGCCGCCAAGAGTCGCCAAGCCTCCTTGCTGTTTGCGCCAGAGAGCACGCCGCCGCGCTTGGCATCGCCTCTTCTCGCCATGGGCATGTGTTTGGTGGTGGGCTTCTTCCTCGGGAACTGGCAATCCACGCCCGTAGTCGAAGAGCCGGGGATTACGGTTTCTTTGCCTGGCGGTTCGGGTGAAGTTCAAGAGAAAGATCCGGTGAACGAATCCAATCCACCGCCGGTGCAAGCACAAATGCCGCAGAAGCCCAAGCCCGAACGCAAGCCTTCGGTCGAAGAGGCGAATGCAGAAACGCATGCTGCGAATCGAGAGGCGGGGCAAGATGAGCGCAGCACCAAGGGTGACATCGGTAGTGGGCGTAGTTCCGCAGCGGAAAGCAGTACCGGCGCCGGCAACGCACAGGGCACGCCATCGAAGCAAGGGCAGATTTCGAAACCGGGGGAGCGCAAGACGGGTTCGAGCAAACCGAAGCCGCCGAAGCCGCGCAAAGAAGAAAGCGGAGAACCTCCGAAGAAGAACGAAGAGCAAGAGTCCGGGTCGACTGCCGGCCGCGGTTCTTCGCGCGGATCCAACCGCAACCCTGCAGCTTCCGATTGGGCAAGTAAAGATCACGTCAACACGCCCGACGACCAAGATCTCGAAGATGAAAACGAGGTCGACGACGAAGATGAAGAGCAAGAGTCTCGCGGCGGCATGCAGCCGACCATGCGCGACCGCAAGCCTCCAGTGAGTCGCGATTTGTCGATTGGTTTTGGCAACCAGCCAAGCCCCGACGCCAAAGGCCGCGGCGGCCCTTCCACGCCGAAAAAGTCACGCGGTACCGCATCGCTGGTACTAGGAGTCCCGATTCCCGACCGCGTCAAGGGTCAGCCCAATCAGGGCAAAACCAAAATCACCCAGGAGCGTGTGCAGCCGCAGGCCGAACCGGCCAAGACCGGCATTGCCCAAGAGCGCCTGGCCCGTGTCGATCCCGCTTCCGCCTTGCGCCGCGATCCCCTCGCGCCTTGGATGAGCCGCATCGTGCGCGACTACTTTCTTCAACGAAGCCAATCCGAACGTTAAATCATGACTGATTCATCCCCAGCCGCCGCGGCCCAGGCCGAGGCAGCCGCTTTCTGCGATTTACATCAACGCATTCGCCAAGAAGTTGGCCGTGTCATGGTCGGACAAGGCGACGTCGTCGATGGTGTCTTGACCGCGCTGTTGGCCGGCGGTCATGTTCTGCTAGAGGGTGTTCCTGGCCTTGGCAAAACCTTGTTGGTGCGCACTCTCGGTGAAGCCCTCGACCTGAAGTTCTCGCGCATTCAGTTCACTCCGGACATGATGCCCGCCGATGTGCAGGGCACGCAAGTCTTAGTCGATACCGAAGGCGGCGGTCATGAGCTTCAGTTCCAGCAAGGGCCATTGGTTGCGAATTTGGTCTTGGCAGACGAAATCAACCGCGCCACTCCGAAGACGCAATCGGCATTGCTCGAAGCCATGCAGGAGCGGCAGATTTCGATTGGTCGTCGCACGATTCACTTGGAAGAACCTTACTGCGTGATGGCCACGCAAAATCCGGTGGAGCAAGAGGGCACCTATCCACTTCCGGAAGCGCAGTTGGACCGCTTCCTGCTCAAGCTGCTGGTCGACTATCCAGAGGAAAGTGAATACCGCGCGATTTTGGAACGCACCACAGGCAGCGAAGACGCCAAAGTCTCGCCTGTGACGAACGGAGCAGAGATCGTGCGTATGCGCGAAATCGTGCGCAGTGTTCCTGTGCCAGAAATCGCCATGAACCATGCCATCCGCCTGGTCATGGCGACGCAGCCGAATCGCGAAAATAGTTCGGCCATGGTGCGCGAAAATGTGGCCCTCGGCGCGAGCCCGCGTGGAGCGCAAGCACTGCTGCTAGCAGGCAAGGTGCACGCCCTTCTTGATGGTCGTTTTGCAGTCAGCACCGATGACATTCGTGCGGTCGCTACGGCTTGTTTGCGCCATCGCGTCATGATCAATTTCCACGGCATGGCGGAAGGCTTTAGCGCCGACCAGATTGTGGCTTCTGTGCTCGAAAACGTGCCCGCAGCCGTCTGATGGCTCCCGCGGTGACGGCCGCCGAGCTGTTCGATCCGGACTTCCTCGAATCTTTGCAACGCCTGCGCTTGATTGCGCGGCGGGTGCCTAAGGGAGGGCGTTTTGCCGAGCAGCGCTCCCGTGCTTTGGGCGCGGGGATTGAGTTCCAAGATCACCGGCCCTATTCACCGGGCGACGATTTACGCGGCGTAGATTGGAACCTCTACCGACGCTTGGGCAAGGTCTTCTTGCGTCTGTTCGAAGAGATGGAAGACCTTCCGGTCTACCTACTTCCCGATGTTTCCGCCTCGATGTGGCAGGAATCTCCGCCACGCGCGCGCGCCGGCTTACGCGCCACGATGGCCTTCGCCGCAATTGCCCTAGGGCAAATGGATCGCGTCGGCGTGTTCTCTTTTGCCGACGACCTGTCGTGGCAAATGCGTCCACAAGCGGGGTGGGGGCAACTCCCACGCTTTGCCGAAGGTCTTTCCAAAGTGGAAGCCGGAGGCGCGACCGACTTTGGCCGCTCTCTCCAGCGTTTTGGCGGGATGCCTTTACGCCGCGGCCTGGCGGTCATCGTTTCTGACTTCTTCGACCCTGGCGGTCTAGAGGCAGTCACCGCCGCCATGAAAAAAGTGCGCCATCGATTGCTGCTGGTGCAACTGACGCGCCCCAGCGATCGCGACCCCAAACTCCAAGGCGACCTGCGTTTGAAGGATTGTGAATCTGGTGAGGTGCAAGAGGTCACTATCCAGCCGCAAATCTTGACGCGCTATCAAGAGGCAGTAGACCGTTTCCATCTAGGCTTGCAGACCTTTGCGCGCAAACGGGAAGCTGGTTTGATTCGCCTCAATGCCGACGAAGAAGTCGTTCCGCAAATCGCTGAGTTGTTCGAGAACGGGAGGTGGGAGCTGTGAACTTCCTGAACCTTCCTGGCTTTGCCGTTGCCCTGGGCTTGGTCGCCTTGGCCACCGGACTTTATGTCTTGCAACGGCTACGCGTGCGTCAACGCGAAGTCACTGTCGTGACCACTTTGTTTTGGCGCGAAGCCCTCGAAGAGAATCGCGCCCGGGTGCTGACCCAGCGTTTCCGCCATCCTTGGACCTATCTGTTCTTATTGGCGCTCGCCTCCTTGCTTTGGCTGGGCTTGGCGGGAATCATGCAAACGAACGCGCCGACCACCGCTCATATTCTGCTGCTGGATGGCTCCATGGGGATGCAGCGTGAAGACTCCTTCGCGCAGGCCAAGGAACAGTTGCTCGAGGAAGCGGCATCGGTCCCTGCCGCGGCGCGCACGGTGTATTGGTGCGGCGCGAGTTTGGAGACCCTGTTGGCGCCAGGTGAAGAGCTTCCTCTGTTGGAAGCACGATTAGAGGGGCGCAACCCAGAATCTGCACCGGCGCGCATGGAAGCTTTCCTTCCCATCGTGCTCCGCGAGCAAGAGAAGCGGTTTGTCTCGGACAACCCTCCTCAGATCACCCTTTTGGTTTACGGTCAAGCGCCAACTCGCGCGGAATGGATTGGCGATTTACCTGCCAATGTCGAGCTATTGCGGCGCAGCGAATCTATGGCGGCTCAAGCCAACCGTGGGTTTGTGGCCGGCGGCCTTGGCGAGGCCGAATCGGGCTTGTGGAATCGGGTGGACCTGAGCGTCAGCTTGGCGACGCCGGGCGATCGCGCGCAAGATGCTCTTGAAGGCCTTGAGGTTTCGCATGGCGGCGAAGCCTGGAGTGCGGGCTTCGAATCTGTGCCGAGTGCGAATCCAGACATTCAAGTTTTGCGCTTTCTCGACGTACCGACAAACGGTGAAGACTTTGTGTTGCGCCTGTCCGCGCAAGATGATTTCCCCGCCGACGATCAACTGACTCTCAGCATCCCGCGGCGCGAAGCCTTGCGTGTTCAGGTCGCGCCCTCTTTGCAAGAACTCATGCTGCCTCTGTTGGCGGCCGACCCCGCAGTATTGGTCACCGAGGACCAGCCGCAGTTGCTGATTCGCCAAGACAGCGACCTCGGCGATGCCTCCCTGCCCACGCTTCTCGTGTTCATGGACGACGGCGGCGCCTTGTTCCGTTTGCAGCACCAAGACAGTGAAGATGCTGACCAGTTGCTGCAAAGTGCCTATCACGAGTTAGGCATGGCCTCGATCGATGCCCTTGGCTTAGCCACCGCCCTCGATCGCCCAGTTTCGGTAGATGCTTCCTTGGGTACCCCGCAACTTGGCTTAGCCGCCCCTTTGCTCGCGGCCGATGCTGGCTTTACCTCGAGCCGGTCCTTTCCCTTGTTGGTGAGTCGCGGATTACGTTGGTTGGTCAATCAACCGGCCTTAGTTCCCTATGCTGCGGCGGGCCAACCCTTGCCGGGCGAGGCCGGCGAGTTATTCGGAAGCGCCAGGGTGGTCGGCGTCGCAAGCACGATTACTTTGCAGGACCAACGTAAGGTGCACGTCGCCAGCTTCGACACTTCCGCTTCGCTTCCAGCAGCACCCGTTGCGGCCGCGGTGGAAGAGTTTTCCGGAAGCAGTGGCGCTTGGCCGATGTGGACTTGGTTTGCCATGGTGGCATTCTTGCTCCTTCTCGTGGAGTGGTTCTTGTTCCAACGCGGGAGGCTGCCCTAATGGAGTTTCTGAGCCCCGGTTTCTTGTGGTTGTTACCACTGGCTTTGGTGCCGCTCTTGAGCCGCACTGCCAGGCATGATTTGGTCCATCTTCTATTGCGCATCTCGCTCCTGGCATTGGTGGTCCTTGCGATGGCGCGCCCAGTGCAGCAAAGCACGAGTGATAGCGGTCGCCTGATTGTCCTTGAGGATCAGAGCGCAAGTGTTTTGGCGAGCGAACAAAGTCGTGCCCAAGAACTGCTGGAGGAGCGGCTGGCATCTTTGCCCTCAGGAACCGAGGTCCTGCGCAAACGTGTAGATTCCACCAACACCCTTGGTGCAGAATTACGCATGGCCTTGAGCGAGATTCCTCAGGGCGCTTCCGCTGCCCTGTTGTTGGCAAGTGATGGGCTCAGCATGGGCCAAGATTGGGGCGAAGCGGCGCAACAGATTCTGGATCGCGAGATTCCTCTCAGCGTGATGCCCCTCGCTTATGAACAAGATGAGGTGCGTCTAGTGGACCTCTATGCCGAAGGAGAACTTCGCCAGGGCCACCCCGCTCGCCTTCTTGCCTTTGTGGATGGCCGTGCCCAACGTGCACGAGTGCATTTGCATCGGGAAACTCCAGACGGCGACGTCCTGGCGCAAAGTGATTGGTTCTCTCTGGAGGGCCGCCAAGAAGTTGTGCTTTCGCTCGAGGCCGAACAGGCAGGCTTTGCCCGATTTGCCGCGGTGGTCGAGGTCGAGGAAGGCCAAGATCAACGCAGCGAAGACAATTGGTTATCGCGCCCCTTTGCGATCCAAGGACCGTTGCAGATTTTGCACCTTGGCCAGCGTTTTCAGGGCGCCGAAGATTCCTTGGCGCGCTTGGTCGGCCCCGGATTTACCCTAGTGCGCGAAGGCTCGCCCGCGGACTTTCCTTTGGTTTGGCTAGACGACATCCAAGCGGATGACGTTTCGGAGAGCTTCCAGCAAGAGTTGCAGCATGCCATTCAACAACAGGGCAGCGGCCTGCTCATGTCCGGCAGCGGCGCCTTTGGTCCGGGCGGTTGGAGCGACACTGTGGTCGAAGACATGCTTCCGGTTTCTTTTGTGCAGAAGGAAGAGAAGCGCGACCCGAGTACGACTTTATGCGTCATCATCGACACCAGCGGCTCGATGGGCGGCAACCGCGTACAACTAGCGAAGGAAGTTTCGCGATTAGCCATCAATCGATTGTTGCCCCATGACAAAGTGGGCATTGTGGAGTTCTATGGCGCCAAGCGTTGGGCCGCGCCCATCCAGCCGGCGAGCAATCGCATCGAGTTAGAGCGGGCACTCAATCGCCTCGATGCTGGCGGCGGCACGGTGATTCTGCCCGCCATCGAGGAAGCTTGGTATGGCATGAAGAATGTCAACACCCGCTACAAGCATGTGTTGGTCCTGACCGACGGCGGCGTAGAAACCGGACCCTTCGAATCGGTCCTTCGACGCATGGCCGACGACGGCATGAATGTTTCCACGGTTTTGATTGGTCCGGAAACCCACAGTGAGTTTTTGGTCAACTTGGCGAACTGGGGCAAAGGCCGTTTCTACAACGTGCCCAACCGCTTCAACCTTCCCGAGGTGATTCTCAAGCAGCCGGCAAGTGCGCGGCTTCCGGCGTATCGACCGGGTCCGCATCGTGTGCAAGGCCGAGGTGGTTTGGCTTGGTGGGCGGCCACCGATCTGGAGAGCTTGCCTCCACTCGATGGCTATGTCGAAACCGAAGCGCGACCCGGGGCGGAAGTTCTGCTCGAAACGGTCGATGGCGGACATCCGGTTTTGGCAAGTTGGCGCAATGGCCTCGGTCGTGTCAGCGCGATGACCGCAAGCCCGGTGGGGGAAGACACCGCCAGTTGGCAGGATTGGCCAGCCTTTGGCACGGTGCTCGCGCAAGCGCTGCAGCGCACCGCCGGAGAAGCAGATGACTTCCGCTTTTCTCTCACTCGTCGCGGCCGCGAAGTGGTGCTGACCGCAGAGCGCCAGGGAGTGCATCGTCTGTTGCCTGCAGCACGTATTGCCGGCGCCAATGCGAATCTTTCCAGCTTTTTAGAAGTTTCCGCCGATCGCTTCGAAGCGCGCTTCCCTTATGCGGAAGACCAAGAGCTTCGTGTGCTTGCCGGCGTGGAAAATCAAGAGTTGGCACAACGCCTGACTGCCGAAGCGCCTGTGGCACTTCTTCGCGAGCACCAAGTCGATTCCGCTAAGGCGTTGCCCATGGCCGCCATGGCTGCGCAAAGCGGCGGCGTCAATCTTGCGGATGCGCCAACCTCTAGCCTGCCCTTCTCCAGGGGGAGCGAGACTCGCCTACGCAATCTGGCGCCATGGTTCTTGGCGCTGGCCTTGTTGCTCTTCTTCTCAGAGATTTACTGGCGTCGTCGCCCGACAGCCCCAGGTCCAATCGCATGATTCTCGCCACTCTGCTCAGTTTTGCCCTTGCGGCGTCGGCGCAGCAAGAGCCCGTGGCTCCCTCCGATGCGGTGTTGTCTTTGCTCAACCAAGAACAGCTTCCGCAGGCAGAGGCTTTGTTCCGTCAAGCTTGGCTCGAGGACCACACCCTGGCTCCGGTATTGGCGGAATTGGAACGCCGCGAGGAAGAGCTTCGCGGCGAAAGCGAAGGCCCGCTCACTCTCGAAGTGCGCGCATTGAAGTTGTTGCGCGCCAAGTTGTTGCATCAGCGTGGAGACTTGCGCACTGCTCTGCAGTTAGTCGATACTTTGCTGGCAGACGCAAGTGCGGAAGAAGAAGCGGGCACCCTTGAACTCGCCGAACTGCAATGGCTGCAGGCGCGCCTGCTCGATGCCACCGGGCGCACTGAAGATGCGGTTGCGGCTTATCGCGAAGCCCTGCCGGCATATCTTGGTCAAGCGGAAGAAGGATCGATTCGCCTGCGCATCGCCATGCTCACGATGGAGGAAGCCGAAGAAGGTGAAAATCCCCTAGCGACCTTCGCCCAAGAAGAAGGTCGCGCCGACGACCTGCGCAATCGAGCCGCCATTGTGTTGGCCTTGCTAGGCAACGCGGAAGAGGCGATCGATCTATTCGTCATTTCCGGCGAAGGCTCGGCCCGTTTCCGCCAAGAGGTGCGTGTTGCGGAATGGGCGATTCGTGCCGAACAGGCCGAACAAGCCCAAGCCCATGCCTGGGAAGCGCGCGCCGCCGCCACCTTGAAGCGTGATCGGTGGTATGCCCTGACGGTGTTGGTCGAAGCCCATCGCCTCGATGATTCCATCGATGCCCTAATTGACCGCTTTGCCGCCGCCGAAGGTTTAGAAGAAGAATCGCGCCAGGTATGGATTGATCTTTTGCGCGAGCGCGAACGATTCGACGAGGCCCGCGCCCTGTTTGCCAGTCGCGCAGGAGCGGAAGGTTTTCCCGTGGAGATGCAGCGCGAGCTCCTGGAAATGGATCGAGAAGCTGGGCGCGCACAGGACATGGTGCGCTCCTATGAGCAACTGATTGAAGAAGAGCCAGAGCGCGTGGTGTGGCCAGAAGGATTGGCGCGTTACTACCTCGAGCTCGGCGATGAACAACGCGCGCGAGATTCGTGGACTCGTTTCTTGGCTCACAATGAGCCGGGCGTGAATCTCCTAGAAGGGGCGAGTGCTCTGATGGGCTTGGGCCTGGATGACCTTGCGATTGACTCTGCAGAGCGTTGTATTCGCGATGGCAGGGCACGCTGGCAGGCCTATCTATTCCTGTTTGGTTTACAGCAAACCCGCGGCCGTTTGGATTTGGCTGAGGCCGCCTTGGAGCGCATGGATGAAGCTGCTCCAGCAGATGCGCCCGAGCGCATGCAGCTTGCGGAGTCTTTTGAACGAGTTGGCAATCTCGAACGCGCAGTTGCGGTTCTCTTGGGCGTGCGTGAATCTCGCGGAGACCAGCAAATCGCGGAAGACCTCGAAATGCGCCTGGCTTGGCTGCTCTCGGAAATCGGGGAAGAAGAAAAGGCTTTGGCGCAATGGCAGCAGTTGTGGCGCCGCATCGATTCGATTCCTCGCCGACGCTATGTCGAAGACCGCATGATGACGGTTGCCTCGCGTTTGGGTCAGTTGGCGGATATCGCGATTGACCTTGAGAACAAGCTGCTGGCCGGTCAGGCTACGGAACGCGATGCTGGCTTACTCGTTCGCTTGTACACCAAAGTCGGCGACCCAGTGTCGGCGACCGAAGTGATTGAAGAATACCTCAAGCACAGCGGTGGTTCTGAAGTGACTGCGCTTCAGGAAAAGGCCCGCGTGTATTTGTCCTGCACCGACTACCGCGGTTACGAGCGCACGGTGCACGAGCTGATGGAGGCGGACCCCGAAGGCGAACCGGACTATCTACGCCAACTCGCCATGAGCATGCTGGAGCGCGGCCGCCCGGAGCAGGCGCGCGCAGTGCTGGCGCGCCTCGACGCTCTCGAGGATCGCACCGACGGCGCGGAGTTTGAAGCTGGCGTTCTTGCCCTGGCCGGTATGCGCGAAGAGGCGGCGAACGCCTATCGCCGTGGCATTGCGGCCAAGCCCGACCGCATTGAGAGTTATCTTCTGCTCGCCAACATGATGGCGGAAACGGGAGAGAAGACTCGCGCCATCGGCATGTTCCAATACCAGGTTGCTAACGCAGCCAAAGACGACTTGTTCACGATTGCGATTGATGGCCTGCTCAACATGGAAGCTCCCGCCTCTGTGCTGCAATGGGCACAGCGCGAAACCTTGGCACGCTTAGCCGAGCGACACGACAAAACTTATCTTTACCAACTGCTCGCCGACCTCGCCGAAGAGTCCAATGATAAGGACCGTCAAGTGGCCGCGGTGGAAGGCATGTTGCCGATTGCTGGCGACCGCCGCCCTTCGATTGTGCGCGAGTTGATGGACCTAGCCGCCAGTGGCAACCGTCGCGTGTTTGGCCAAACCGCAGAAAAGTCCAAGGAGTTCTTGGCATACGGCCGGCGCTTAATTGGCTTGGGTCAGCTGGTGCCTCCTCAGGTTTATCTGGACCTAGGACAGGCCTTCTTGCGCTCGCGCGACATCAAAGATGCTGTGCGCACCTTTGGTCTAGCCCGTGATCTGCCAGACCTTGCGCAGTTCCAGCGCGAAACTGCCGCGTTGTATGAAGAGAGCAATTATCTCGAAGAGGCCCTGACTACCTATCGCAAGGCACTCATCAGTGATGCAGGCAGCGTGTTCCTGCTGACCAAGGTTGCTGGTCTGTTGGAGCAAATCGGAGAAGACGGAGAGGCCTTTGTGCTGTATCGCCGTGCCACCGAGCTGCTGCTTGCGCGTCGTCCACTGCGCAGCGGCAAAAAGGAGCAGGAAGAAAGCACCCAGGAGCGCCGCCGCTACTACGCGCGCAACGTCGATGACTTCGACCGCTACTACGAACAAGCGCGCAAGGGATTGGTCGTCACCGGACCGCCCGAGCAAATCCAAGAAATGATTCGCGAGCAGGCGGAGCTCTTTGACCAGGAGCTTGCCCTGATTGACGAACAGGGCACCATCCTTGCGGCGTATCCCCGCTTGCGTGATCGCAGTCGCTTCTTGCGTTCCCTTTCCATCGCTTTTGGCCAAGCAACTCTTGCGGAAGAGAAAGACCGTGCTCTGCTCGCGGCTTTGCCGGAAGATACCGACCTCTTGGAAGGCTTAGTGCGCGAGCGCGTGTCATGGGGGCTATTGCCTTCGGCGCGAGCGCTGTTGCATGAACCAGGAGTCGATGAATCCACCGCACGCGCCCTGGGATTCTTGGTTGGTGAAGCGGTAGAGCCAAGTGCGAGCGCTTTGGTGCCGCCAACCGAAGCCATTGGTCTACTGCTGCCGATGGTGGTGAATCAGCGCATGGACGACCTGCGCGAATTGTTGCGCCGCATCGACTATGGCGACAAGAGTCCAGAGGCCGAAGCCGTTGGCGACACGCTGCTTGCTGCGGCCAAGATGACCGAAGACCAGGATCTTCTGCTTTACGTCGGCCGTCATCGCCTGCGGCAAATGATCACCCGCGACAACCCGGCCTCGGCCTATGAAATCCGTCCGGTGTTCGATGGCTTTGTCAGCATTTTGGAGCCAGAGCATGTGCAATCTTTGGCGCAATACTTTGTTTCCTTGATTCTGGAAGACCCCGAGAATCGCGGGCAAGCCATGACCTTGCTGCCAGATTTGCAAAAGAATCTGGAGGAGCCGCTGCTCGACGCGGAACAGATTCGCGACCTCGTGAGTGAACAAGGGCGGCGCCTAATGTATTCCTTGGGGCCAATCCTGAGTTTGGCGCCAGCGGAAGACCAAGCCGACCTGGCCTCAAAGGTTTGGGCGGAAGTGCAACCCACCATGCGTATGTACTTTGTCACGAACCTGATTGATGGGTACCAAGGCGACATGCCGTTAGGACTGCAAGACATGTTGGTGGATTGGTATGCGATTGCCATGGAAGATGCCAATGACAGTTGGTTCTACCGCGTGCAATCCTTGTTTGACGAAGATTTGCTGAAGGAACGCCAAGTCTTGGTGGGGCGTTTGATTACCGCCCTTGCCGAAGCAAAGCCCGAACACGCCATGACTCTCGCTGCGCAAGCGGTTTGGGCCAAAATCGATGGCGATCTCGAAAAGGGATTGGAACTTGCGTTGGAAGTGTGGGCGTTGCCCGGTGTTCAAGAGCGGAGTGAATCCTATGCATGGATGGTTCAGAACCTCATGGAGGAGCACTTCTTTGAAGAGCACCGCGAACCCTTCTTGGATCAGTTCGAAGAGTTAGGTCGTGAGCAGACTCCAGAATGGTCGAGCACGAACCAACACCTGTATCAGGTTCAGGAGCTTGATGACCCTGAACGCTTGGAGCGGTCCATTCGCCTTGCCATGGAGTGGCATCCAGAAGAGTGGAGTCTACTCAGCCGTTTGCAGAGCGTATTGCACCAACTGGGAAGGGGTGACGAGGCGCGGGCGATCTTGCCTCAAGCCATGCGAGATCATCCGGAAGAGGAAGAGCTTGCGTCGATGTACTTCTACATGTTGCGCGGCCAAAACCGTCCGGTGGAGGCGCTTGCCGCTTTAGGGCGTTGGCAAGAGCTCCAGGAAGAGGACGAGTCCGAGGAAGAAGAAGAGGGCGAGAAAGAGGAAGAGGGTGTGCCCGCTGCCACTGTCGACCTATTGAAGCAGCATGTCGATGCGGGCGAAGAAGATGCCGCCGCCTTGGTTTTGCGTCGCTTGTGGCGGACCTGGCCCAAAGGCGATGGCAACCGCAACGGCATGATCATCTATCGCTTCTACGGCGGCAACCAAAGCGGTGTGGAATATCCGTGGCCACTTGAGGAAACCGAACCTACCGAAGAAGAAAAGGCAGAGAGCGAAGCACTTGCGCAGATTCGGCGCATGGGCGGCTTGATTGCTTATCAAGAGCCGCAGGAAACCGAAAAGGTTGAGCAGGATTCAGCATGGGTCGTGTTGGCGGACCGCGCCTGGGCACAACAAGAAATGTCTCGTCGAGCTCGCGCCTTAGGCCCCGAAGGCATTGCCGGAAAGCCATCCTTCTTGGCAGGCTTGGCCCGCGTCCGCGTCTTGGAAGCCGGCGGAGAAGAAGCCGCCGTCGCCGAACTGTTGCAGAGTGCGCAATCGGGTAGCGCCGATGCCACCGACTATCGTCTATTGCTCACTTTGCTAGAGCAGTTCCCCGAAACAGTCACGCCCGAAGCACAGCAGGTTTTGGGGGAACTCGAACGCAATGTCGACCCCGGCGACGGCGGGCAGTTATTGCGCTTGGCTCGAGTCATGGCCGCCACTGGCGCGCGTGATCGTGCGGTAGCCCTGTACCGCTGGTCGACTACGCAGATATCGGGAGACAGTTACTTCTGGGGCGACGACAGCGAATTCGGCCGCACCATTACCGTGCGCCAGTTAGTCCGCGAAGTCAAAGAAGTCCTCGCCGATGACCCGGAGTTGATTCCCTTAGTGGAACTCGCCCTGCGCCAAGCCGAAAGCAATCAAGATTCTTGGCAGCGCGAATCCAATGAACTGCTCGCAGTGGAAACTTGGGCCGAGCTGTTGGAGCCCGCCGAAGCCATCGAGAAATGTCGCGAGATTCTAGACAGCGTGACCGATCGCGGTGAGCCTTTGCGTCGTCAGTTGGCAAAGCGCGCGACCACCTTGTTCGCCCAAGCCGGTGACTACGAACGAGCACTCGCATGCTTTGAAGTGGCATACTGCGAAATGGAACTGGGCTCGTTCAAATCCGACGGGTACTTCTGGAGTGGGAACTATCGTCCACAAGGAATCGATAATCAAAACCTAGCCGCCTTGCTTCCGGAAGATGCGAGCAAGCTTCCCGATGTGGCTTCTTGGTATCAACAACTTGCCCCGGCCTGGCTGCAGTGGGCACAGGACGGTCGCCTTCAGGAGTGGATGCTTCCGCGGGCTTCGGCATTATTGGCCTGGCGCATGCACCAGGCTGGCTTAGCTGAGGAGTCTGTTGCCTTCCTGCAGGCCATTCGCAGCGTGGAATCTATAGAGAGCAGGAGCCCGTTGTTCTTGCTCGATGCCGCGCGATTCATCGGCCAAGAAGCGCTTGCCTCCGAAATGGAGCAGAGCCTGTTAGAGGACCGCAAGCTCTCCGCAACGCGCATTCCTGGAGCTCTCGAGGCGCTGGCCGCGGCGGATGGCCCCGCAGCGGCCTTAGAGCTTGGCCAGGGCGTTTTGGAGTGGTCCCGCGGTTCGGAGCTATTCTTGGCGGTCGGCGCCATTGCCGAACAGGGGCAGCAAATGGATATTGCCGAAGCCCTTCGCGCGCAAGCCGCAGAGGCGGAGGCGGCGGAGACCAAGCTGAAGGAATGGCAAGAAGCCGAAGCTGAAAAGCGTCGCCTCCAGAATCAGTCTAGGCAGGCCTTCCTCATCCGCTAAGCTTTGCCACCATGGCCGTCGACACCCGTCGCTTGTTCCAACTTCGCGTGCTGAGCATGATCGAGGGAACCTCCACCCTGATTCTCTTTGGCATCGCCATGCCGATGAAGTATTTCGGCGACACCCCCGAGGCGGTCACCATTGTCGGCTCGCTCCACGGCGCATTATTCGTTGCCCTCGTGGCCGCTTGCGTTTGGAGTATCCGCGGGATTCCGCTCGGGACCAAGCTCGGGGGCCTGTTAATGGCTGCGGCGGTCATCCCTTTTGGGCCCTTTATCGTCGATCATCGGCTCAAGGCCTTGGCGCCATCCGACTAAGGGAAATCGCAGCTCGCGGCGGGTAGACTGGCTTTGTGGCCACGAAGCAACTGAAGTGTGAATTGTCCTGGTCCGCCAGTCGGGCCAAAGAGTGGGACCGCTGCCGGCGCGAGAATTGGTACGCCCGCTATGCCTCTTGGGGCTGGTGGACGGAGCAGCCGCGCGGCCAGAAATACGAGGTCATGGTGCACAAGACACTGACTTCGCTTCCGGCCTATGCCGGGGATTGCGTCCACCGCGCGATTGAACGCTGGTTCGAGCTGAAGCGCGGCGGTGCTTCCATGACCGCCGAGGAGCTCTATCAGGAATCGGTGAACCTCTTCCGCGAGGGTTGGCGGGAGTCTGCCGGCGATGGCTGGAAGGCGCGCCCGAACAAATCCACGCACCTGTTTGAGCACCATTACGACATCGAGATTGCCAAGGAGCGCACCGAGAAGGCGCGCGAGCTTCTCGAGCGCTGCGCCAAGTACTTTATGGAGTCGCCGGCCTTGGAGCCGGTGCGCCAAGCTCACCCGGACAGCTGGCGGGCCGTCGAAACCCTCGACACGTACCAGTATTTAGGCACCAAGATTTACGCCGTGCCTGACTTCGCCTACATCGATGGCGACACCGTGCACATCTGGGACTGGAAGACCGGCAAGCCGCGCGAAGATGATTTGTTCCAACTGCACACCTATGCGCTGTATGCCTGTGAGCGTTGGTCGACCGATCCGGAAGACATCGTGTTGCACGCGGCCTATCTGGGCGAAGAAGAGGTCAAAGAAGTACCGGTGAACCTGGAGCAGTTGTCTCAGGCACAAGACCGCATGTCGGATAGTTTGCGCGAAATGATGGACGCGCATTACGATCCCGACGTAGACGACTTGGTCATGGAGAACTGGCCGGCGTCGCCCGAGGCGCGCAAGTGTGGTTGGTGCCGCTTCCGTGGCATCTGCACCGACGCCGCTCGATAAGGCATTTTGCTCAGGCGCAAGAGCGCTTAGCTCGAGCGCTAGGGCAGGAGTTGCTCGCGCAATTCGCCAACGAGGCACCCCGTTGTTTCGACGGCTTGCAAGTAGATTTGCAATCCAGCCACGCTTGGCGGGAGCAGTTGATTGAAGGCCAGGCGGCCGTCGACATCGGCATTGGTGGTGCCGAGGAATCTTGCGTTTTGGATATCGAGGCTTGCCCCGCAACCCAATGCAGTGCTGCCGGTCGACAAACCTGCGTAAACCTCGACCTGGGCAAGCGGCGTGAACGCCAAGCCGCGCAAAGTGTTCTGTTGTGCGGCCAGACCCGGCAAGAATCCAGAAAGTCGCGGCTCCGTGAGGTTTGGCTGCAAGCGATAGGCGCGTTGTACGCCGTTGAGCAAACCGGTGCCGCAAATTTCACCAAGCTCATTGATCTCATGCGCGCCGGTGAGGTTCCAAGCACTGCCGATGGGCAGGTAGAGGTTCAAATCGATCGGCGCTCCACCGCTCGGCCAAATCACTGCGCGTTGCACGCCGCCAAGGTCGAAGGCATTGCCGACGACATCGCCATGGTCATTGATTCCCTTGGCGCGGCCACTTGTGCCGCCAAGAGTGCCCAAATCCATCATGCTGCCGGACTGCCACAAGAATGGTCGGCCTTGACCAAGCGCATCATTGCTTTGGCCAACAATCTGGCCATGGTTGTTGATGTCCTCAGGGCTACAAAAAGTCCCACCGAGGTGCCCGAGATCCACCATGCCAGTGCTTGGTTCCCACAGGAACCCGGCGTGGGCATCACTCGGAGTGCGCGCCATACCGGTAATTTGTGTGCGGTCATTGAGCGCCACGCCGCGGCTTTCGCGCCCGCCCAAAGTGCCGAGATCTAACCATGCACCGTTGGCAGCGCGCACAAAAGCATGGTTCTGGAACACAAAACCAAACAGGTCGTCGCTGAGGTAAGCACCGGTAGTCACACCGGCATCATTGATATCGAAGATGCGCGTAAACCCGTGGTTGCCGAAAATAACATCGGTCAGTGTGCCGTTCTCCCAGATGTAGCCATGCAGGGGGAGTGCTGCGCCACCCGCGCCAAAGGCGGTGTAATAACCGGCCACCTGGCCGCGATCATTGAGGCCACCACTCCAGGTCGAGCCCATCACCGGCGGAAAGATTTCCTGGCTGCCCTGCCCATCCCAAAGCAGCGCCCGCCATTGCAGCCCGACACCACCCGGCGCGGACTTGTCATTTTCCGCATGGACGCGGCCGAGATTATCCAACGACGCCGCGCGCACGCCGTCGCTCGGGGTGGCACTCAAGGTGCCCAAATCCTGAATGGTGTAGCCCTGCGCACCCAGGGCAAGAGCAGACCATAGAAGAACAGGAAACATGCCCCACCTTAACAGAGAAGGGTGCAAATCGGTCTATACTCCCTGCCATGGAGACCTTGCGCCACTTCTGGAACCAAGTTAGCGAGAGCCTGATTACGGCTTTTTCGCACCCAACCTATGGTTGGATGGCGGCTTGGGGCACGGTGTTGCTTTTGGCCTGGCTGGCCAACTACCTCACCAGGCGCGTGGTGTTGCGCGTGGTGCGGGCTTTGATTGATCGCAGTAAGGTGCAATGGGACGACGCGCTCATTGAGCACAAGGTGTTCCACCGTTTGGCGCACCTTGCTCCGGCGATTGTGTTCTATATGGCGGCGTCTTGGCTGTTCCCGGGCGAAGATCAAGAAGTCTTCCGGCGCATGGAAGAACGCCTGGCTACGGCCTGGATGTACATCGCCGGCGCGCGTGCGATTGCTTCCCTGCTCGACGCCATGGTTGCCATCGGCATGAGCAAGCCGGCGACCAAGGGCAAGCCCTTGCGTAGTTATGCCCAGGTGGTGAAGTTATTGCTGTGGCTGACCATCATCATTTTGGTCATCGCTTCGCTGATTGACCGTTCGCCTTGGGGTTTACTGACTGGTCTCGGCGCGATGACCGCGATCATCTTGTTGGTGTTTAAGGACACTATCTTGAGTTTTGTCGCGAGCATTCAGATTGCCAGTTACGACATGGTGCGTACGGGGGACTGGATTGAAATGCCCAAGTTCGGTGCCGACGGAGATGTGATTGATATCAGCCTGAACACCATCAAGGTGCAGAACTGGGACAAGACCATCACCACGATTCCGACCTATGCCATGGTCACCGAGTCTTTCCGCAACTGGCGCGGCATGACCGAGTCTGGTGGGCGCCGAATTAAGCGCTCGATTGCGATTGACATGACTTCGATTCGTTTTTTGAATGAAGCGGATATCAAACACATGCACTCGGTGAAAACGATTCGTGATTACATGAATCGCAAAGAGGAAGAGGTTGCGAAATGGAATCAGGAAAACGATGTCGCCGATGCCCCTGCGGCTGACGCGCGCAGACTGACTAATGTCGGCACCTTCCGCGCTTACTTGGAGCATTACCTCAAACGGAATCCAGAGATTCGCAAGGACATGACTTTCTTGGTGCGGCAACTCGCGCCAACGGCGCAGGGTTTGCCGATGGAGATTTACGTTTTTTGCGCGGACCAACGTTGGGCGTACTATGAAGGCATCATGGCCGACATCTTTGATCACGTGCTCGCCGTGCTGCCGGACTTTGATTTGCGTGTGTTCCAAGCCCCGAGCGGCGCTGATTTTCATCAACTTGCGAAGGCCTAAGCATGGAACTGCGCCCCAACTGTGAACGCTGCGAGCATCCGCTTCCCGCGGAAAGCTTAGAGGCACGGATTTGCTCGCACGAATGCACCTTCTGCGCAGAATGCACCGACGGCCCTTTCCAGGGTGTGTGCCCCAACTGCGGCGGTGAGTTGCTGCCAAGACCGCGCCGGGGGAAGGTTGCGAGTGATCGCTTTGTTCCCCGCGAAGACAAAGCGCGGGATCTTTCTGCACTGCGCCGCGAATACATGCATGGCGGCTTGCAGCGGGAAGCTCTCCACGATGATCCTATGCAACAGTTCGCCGCGTGGTTCTCTGAGGCACAAGGTGCTGGCATCGGCGATCCCAGTGGCATGGCCTGCGCAACGGCTGGTGCCGATGGTTCGGTTTCTGCACGCACGGTGTTGTTGAAGCTGTTCGACGAAGAAGGCTTCGTGTTCTACACCAACTACAACAGCCACAAGGGCTTGCAAATTGCCGAGAACCCACAACTAGCCCTGCTATTCGCTTGGTTGCCTTTAGAGCGGCAAATCAAAATCGAGGGCACTGCGGAGCGCATTAGCGCAACACAATCTCTGCGCTACTTTGCTTCACGCCCGCGTGGCTCCCAACTTGGTGCATGGATTTCCGCGCAAAGTGCGGGCATCTCTTCGCGCAGCATGCTCGAGCGCAAACTCAAAGAAGCCCTCGACCGTTTCTCCGGCAAAGACGTACCGCTGCCTGCACATTGGGGCGGCTACCGCGTGCGTCCAAGCAAGATCGAGTTCTGGCAAGGCCGCGAAAACCGCCTGCACGACCGTTTCCAGTACACCCGCCAAGCCACCAACGACTGGCTGATTGAGCGTTTGCAGCCGTGATGTCATGATGGCATCACTATGGAAAACGACTGGGTGACCAAGCAACTGGAGATTCTTGCCGAAGAAGATTGGGCTAGTAGGAATGTTCTCCAGCAAAAAGAAGTTTGGCTTTGGCTTGTGATGTTGGGCGTGTCTGTCGTTGCCGCTCTGTATGACAGCTATATCGCTGCTGCCATTCTGTTTTATTCCAGCACCACCGGAATGGCAAGCTGGAATGGCTCGCGAAGAGAGAGAAAGCGAATATTGGATTTGTTGGGTGTGGATCGCAGTATGTGAATCATGAAGCGAGCTTAAAGAAAAACGCTCTGCCTCCGGTTTTCCAGAAGCAGAGCGTGTTGCGTTTGCGCTAAAGCCTAAGCAAAGGCTGGTTGCTGGAATGCCGGGCGGCGGCGTTCCAACATGGCGCTGAGTCCTTCGAGGCCGTCGGCGTGAAGGAAAGCCTTGTCGAGGTCGCGGGCTTCTAGTTCCAGGGCGCGTTCGAGATCCATGTGCGCGCCTTCCAAGAACAAGTTCTCGGCAAGCCTCAGCGCGTGGTAACTCTTGTGCGCCATCTTGCTGGCGGCCTTCTCTAACAGAGGGTTGCCGAGGGCATCGGCCTCGCCGGAAAGAATGTCATCGACCGAGTACTGGGAGAAGAAATCCCACACCGGCTGCCAATCTTCACTTGGGCATTGCTCCGGAGCGACGCGCGACTTGCTTGGGCCTTTCAGTGCCCACTCTTCGCAAGTGGCGTCGAGTTCGTCGAAGCTTGCGACAGCGTCAATCAAACCAATCTGCAAGGCAGTCTTAGCATCGAGAATCTGACCGGTGTAGATCAGATACTTGGCAATCGGCATACCGACGCGGCGCGGCAAGCGTTGCGTGCCCCCCAAGCCGGGGAAGATGCCAATGCTCGTTTCCGGGAAGCCAAAGGCGGCTTTCGGCGAAGCGCAAATCCAATCGCAAGCAATCGCCATTTCGGCACCTCCACCCAAAGCCAAACCGTGGGCGCGGGCGACGGTGGCGTGTTCCTTGCCGTTCAGCTCGAGGAACAACTTCTGGCCGTAAGCCGCAAACTCAGCGATGGAAGGATAGTCATCGCGCTTGAGGCCATCGACGAAGAACTTGATGTCGGCGCCGGCGACAAAAGCCTTGCCGGAACCGCCAATCACCAAAGGCTTGCCCACGGCGTGGTCCAAAGTCAGCTTGCTGTCGAACTGCATCAGGACATTCTTGTCCAAGGCGTTCATGGTCGAAGGCTGGTTGAAGCGAATGTGCGCGACGTCGCCTTCGGTGCAGAGCGAAACCAACTCAATCTTGACGCCAGTCTCATGCGCATTGCTGAGCATCTTCGGCATGTCCAAACCATGCTCGGTGACGAGCGCCTGGACCAAAGCCTGCGCGCGCGGCACGCCCACTTGGTTGAGCAGCTCGAAAGGGCCGGTCGGCCACCGCAAACCAACGCGTGCGCCGATGTCGGTGTCTTCCACCGAACCCACGCCTTCGTCGACAAGCTGGCAAGCCACGTAGAAGGTCACTGCAAACATGCGGTCGGCGATGGCGTCGTACTTGGACTCATCGACCTCGCCTTCCAAGTTCCAGTTGCGCTCATCGGTCGCGCAGAAGTCCACCAGCGCTTGGCCCGGAGCGTAGAAGGGGTGCAGAGAAGCACCCAAAGAGTTGGCGGCGTGCATGGAAATCGGCACACCCGTCACGTTCATCAACTCGAAGGGCCCCATGCCCACGCCGAAGGCTTTCTTCGCCGCCCATTCAATCGTGGCAATGTTGGCAACGCCTTCGCCGAGTAAACGCACGCCTTCGTTGACCCAAGGTACGAAGTAACGGTTGACCACGAAGCCAGGGGCATCTTTCGAATAGATCGGCGTCTTGCCAATCGCTTCCTGCGAAGCCCAGGCCGCGCGGAATGCTTCAGGATCGGTGCCGTCGTGACCAATCACTTCGACCAAACGGTTCTTCGCTGGGTGGAAGAAGTAGTGCAGACCAATCAGGCGCTCCGGGTTGGTAACGGCGCTGACCAACTCCTTGACATAAAAGGAAGAAGTGTTGGTGGCGAGAATCGCGTTCGGCTTGCAGTTCTCACTCAAACGCTCGAACACCGAACGCTTGACATCGACATCTTCGAACACGGCCTCAATCACGAGATCGACATCGGCCAACTCGGACCAATCCGAGGTGCCGTGCAGGCGGCCCATGATGGCGTCGGCCTGCTTGGGGCGGAACACCTTGCGCTCCACGCCCTGATCGAGCAGGTTGCGGATAATGCCCATGCCGCGGGCGACCTGTTCATCATTCAGATCGACGAGGACACACTCAAAGCCCTCGGTGGCGATTTTCTGGGCGATGCCAGAACCCATGTTTCCGGCGCCGATGACGGCAAATTTCTTGATGCTGTAGCTGCTCATGTCTGCAAAGGGGCCATCACGTGGCCCTGAGTCCCGTATTCTACCGAGCAGCCGATGATCCACCTCCAGAACCTACGCCTCTGCTACCCCGGCCCGGACGGCCAGGAGGCTCCTGTGTTGGCGCTCCGCGAATGGCGGGCGGCTCGCGGCGAGCAGCTGGCTTTGGTGGGGGGCAGCGGCTCTGGAAAAACCACCCTGCTCAACCTCATTAGCGGTCTGTTGAAGCCCGATCAGGGCGTGGTTGAGGTCGCCGGCACCGATTTGGCCACTCTCGGCGAGGCCCGGCGCGACCGTTTTCGTGCCGATCACATCGGCTACGTGTTCCAGAGTTTCCATCTGCTCGATGGCTTCAGCGCACGCGAAAATGTCGAGCTAGGCGCGGTCTTTGCGCGGGGCAAACCGGAGCCCGGGCGTGCGGCCGAACTTCTGGAAGCCGTCGGCCTAGGCCACCGCATGAATCACCCTCCGAGCAAGCTTTCGGTGGGGCAGCAAGCGCGGGTGTCCTTGGCCCGAGCGCTCATGAACAAGCCAGAGGTCTTGTTGGCCGACGAGCCTACCGGCAGCCTTGACCCAGAAAACGCCGCTCAAGTGCTGGCGCTTCTGCGTGATACCGCCGAGGCCCACAACATCACGCTGATTTGCGCGACCCACGACATGGAGGTTGCCGGCGCCTTCCCGCGCTGCGATCGAGTGGAGGATCTGGCATGAATGCCCCGCGCCTGGTTCTGCGCAATCTGAAGCGCCGCCCGCTCGCCACCATCCTGACCACGATGTCGGTCTCTTTGGGTGTGGCCCTGTTCGCCGCCGTCGGCAACTTACGTGAGGCAAGTGAGTCCGGATTCCAGCGCTCGGCCGGCCTGTGCGACACACTCGTCGGCGCCAAAGGCTCCACCCTCGAGCTCACGCTCAACGCGCTTTATCACATGGGCCAGAGTCAGGGCAATATTCCCTACTCCCTATTCGAAGACGTGCGCGCGACCCCGGGCGTGTTGTGGTCGGTGCCGCTGGCGCTTGGCGATAGCTATCGCGGCTACCGCATTGTGGGCGTGACCGACGACCTCTTCAGTCGTGTGCATTTGTCCGCCGCCGGTCGTGAAGAGGCGCAAGAAGGTTTGAACTTTGCCGAGGGTGAAGGCTTCGAACACTCCGCCGCTGCTTTTGCGCATATCAAGGAAGACCTTGCCGCGCAGGAAGCGGAAGAAGAAGAGGGCGAAGAACACGATGACCATTCCG
>Ga0316208_1000296_pt1 | contig 66209 bp, 49 predicted proteins | sample 3monopyrite_MG_FD_204944 | JGI IMG/M metagenome (GOLD analysis project Ga0316208, IMG submission 204944) | Microbial mat bacterial communities from mineral coupon in-situ incubated in ocean water Damariscotta River, Maine, United States -... | ecosystem: Environmental > Aquatic > Marine >... | reverse complement strand
GACTCAATAATATAAAGGCCAAACTCAACAACACCTCACACGCTTGGGTCGGAATGGTCTTGCTCATCACCAATCTGGTTAAGTTCGCAGAATCTCACGGTTTCCATTTCTGAGGAAACCCTAATTACAGCTTCTGTTGATATTAAATCCCCGTTCCGATACATCGGAACGGGGGTTTTTGTTTTCTGATAGTTCAGCGACTTCTTCAAAAATCGCCACAATAAACCTTACCTTTGATTTGTTCTCAACTTGGAGAAATATGGCACAAACAGCATACATAGAACGAAATCCTAACGTAATGTTAGGAAAGCCAATTATCAAAGGAACCCGAATTACGGTTGAACTTGTCATGCGTAAATTTGCTAGCGGTTATTCTGTAGAAGAGCTTTTGAAGGGATACCCAAATCTGACAAAGGAGCAGATTTTGGCTGCCTTTTCGTATGCTGCTGATATGATTGCCAACGAGGAGATTATTGAGGCTGCTTGATTATTGCCGATGAGAATATTGACCAGTCTCTCATCAACTTTCTAAGGGAGAAAGATTTTGAAGTCTTTTCTATACGAGATAATCATGCTGGAATTTCGGACAACGAAGTTGTTGCATTGGTAAAATCAAAAAAAGGCGTTCTTCTTACTGAGGATAAGGATTTTGGCGAGCTTGTTTTTGCTCACGCAATTTTAGGGTTAGCCATTATTTTCCTACGATACAGTAAATCTGAAACTTTAGAAATTGAAAGACGCTTGTTGGTAGTGCTTACCGACCATTATCCAAAACAGGACAACTTCTTTATCACGATTACAAATTCTAAAACCCGACTTACCAAGCTTTAGCTGTTTGCTATAGCGTACTAGCTGGGTTGGATTGAAAACGAAAGTTCGAGAAGCGACCGCGTTAGGGGTGGTACGGACATCCTTTTTGTCTTTCGCAAAAAAATATAACGGACAACCGATCGCCACGTACTAGGTTTCGTCCTTCGATATACCCTACAAAAGGGCACTCAACACAATTGGCATTGTGAAACGACCAAAAACATGACCAAACTTTGAAGCTCTCTTTTTCTAAATGATTCCCCGTTTTATTACCAGTTGAATGTATTCTATCCCTTTGTGTCGGAGTATTACTTTCACAACCGAGACGATTCCCTTCGGTAAAAACTCAGGGCAGTCTCCAGCGAAGCAGGTAGCAGGATTCGTAGATAACCGTTTGCTTCCCTGAGGAACGAAGGGTCTCCGTTTGTTCTTCCGTTAATTACGGTACTGGTAATAATGCGGGGAATCACTTTTTCTAATGCCTTCCTTCTAATATCTAACGGTCATTTCTAACCCACTTCTTACCTTGCGGTGATATTGAGGTTGCATAAGGCAACCTCACAAATTCATCCCGTTATCTCATTGCGTGCAACTAACCGACCAAGAACTCCAGGATCTGATAGCAGGTTGTCTGAAAAACGACCGCAAAAGCCAGCAAAGGATTTACGAGCTGTTCTACGGAAAGATGTTGAGCGTGTGCATGAGGTACACGAAAGACCTTGATCAGGGTAAAGAGTTAGTGCAAGAGGGATTTATAAAGCTTTTCGGAAATCTCGAAAAATACAAGAACGATGGTTCTTTTGAAGGCTGGGTGAGACGCATTTTTACCAACAATGCAATCGACTCTTTCAGACGAAAAAAGCACCAAGACTTTGTACCTGACGATGATTACAAAGTGCTAAATGTAGCAGATGAGAAGGACGAACATGAATTTTTAGACCCAGAAGAGGAAACCATTCAGCCAAAACACGTCATAGAAGCGATGCAACAACTTTCTCCAGCATATCAAATGGTTTTTAACCTGTATGTAATGGAGAATTATTCGCATCAAGAAATTGCGGATGAATTGGGCATTAGTGTAGGAACTTCCAAATCAAATCTTGCTAAGGCAAGAATGAACATGAGAAAATTACTGAGCAAACAATTTGCCGACAGACTTTAAACAAGAATATGAGTAACCCATTCGATAATAAGATAAAGGAGAGTCTTGAGAATTTCGAGATGCCTTACGATGCCAATGCTTGGGCGGAGTTTGAAACACAGCTTCCGCAAAGTGGTGGCGCAGCATCAGGTATAAGCCAACTTGGTTGGAAAATTGCAGCTCTTTTTGCGGTTATTGCCACCGTGGCCACTAGCGTTTGGTATCTGAATTCAGACAATGAACTAAATCAAGGCGATTCAATTACAACTGAGAAGGTGGAAATCACCCAAGAGCAAACCGTAACTAAAGAAAACTCATCTACGCCATCTGAACCAACACCTGTTACCGAGAAATCGAAGCAAGTCATTCCTTCCGAAAAGACTCAAATTGCAGATTCCCAAAAGATTGTTGAAAATGCCCGTGAGTCGAGTACAGAAACTATGAACACAGATTCTGAAACTATCGCAAAATCGAACGAGGAACAAGCTCCAATAGCTGAGAAAAAAGCCACACTACCGGTTAAAAATTCAACGATTGAAAAAGCAGAAGCAAAGCCTTTGATAGCGAGCTTCATTCCAAGCTCATTAAAAGTTTGCGCAGGTGAGGACGTTAGTTTCATTAACGAATCATCTGATATGAAAGCCCAAATGACTTGGGATTTTGGTGATGGCACTGCTAGCAAAGAGTTAAATCCTTCACATTCGTTTGTAATTGCTGGAAACTATTCGGTAACGCTCAAGACAGAGAACAATACGAAAATGGCAGACAAGACGGTGAATATTACAGTCAATCCAAGTCCTACTGTGTCACTGGAAGCATCGCAGAAACTGGAAGGTTATGACGCGATTCCGTTTTACCATTTTGAAACGATTTTACAACCTACCGAAACCGCTAACTGGTCTTTTTCTGACGGGTTAATAGCAAAAGGAGCTTCTGCCGACCACCTTTTTAGAAATGCTGGAAAATCCGATGTTACACTTACGATTAGAAACAACCTCGGATGTTCTAGCTCAGAATCTTGGAATATCGAAAACAGGAAAGCATTCGACCTTCTTGCTCCAACTGGCTTTACTCCTGATGACAACGGCACGAACGAGGCGTTCATGCTTGGAGCTTTACCCGACATGCAAGTACCGTTTGAAATGGTAATCCGGAATCAGAAAGGACAGGAAGTTTATAAAACTGAAAGCGCTTCCGAACCATGGAATGGTCGTTTGCACAACAATGGAAACAAGCTAGATGCAGGTATTTATGTTTGGACTGTGATTCTTAAAACGGAAATAGCCGCAAAGAAGACGTTCAACGGAACAATTACTCTTAAACGCTAGCATCAACTTTGTATCTTTGAAAATTACCTGAGTATTATTAAATGAACTACCATCAATACTTAAAACATTTGCTTGCGAGCGTAATTGCATTGTTTGTGATTGTCCTTTTGCAATCCTCACCAAATGTAGCTAGTGCTCAAACGGTTGATGTTGGCCCGCCCGATACTTCGGTTTGTAACGGGATGCCTATTACCTTGATAGCGGTAACAAGTGGCGTGAGCGGAACGCCCACCTTCACTTCAGTGAATGTTCCGAGTGATGATGTACACTCTCAAGTTCTTAACATCGGTTTTCCATTTGAGTTTTTCGGCAACACATACACGCAATGTGTAGCATCGTCTAACGGTTACGTAACATTTGACCTTGGAACGGCCGGAACTGGTTCGCCTTGGGCAATAAACAATGCAAGTCCTACACCGGGAGTGCCAGATAATGCAATTATGTTCCCTTGGCAGGATATAAACCCAGCAGCAGGCTCTGGCGGGACCAACGGAGCCGATTGTGGTGACGGAACCTTCATTGTAGATTATGTAGATATCTCCATGTTCAGTTGCACCAGTCTGCAGTTCACTATGCAGGTGAAATTGTACCAAGGCACAAACATTATTGACACGTACATCACAGAAAAACCTCTTTGTACCACTTGGAACGGAGGGGCAGCCATTCATGGCCTAGAAAATGCTGGAGGTACTCAATCGGTTATTGTGCCTGGAAGGAATTTTCCCACCCAATGGACGGCAAACAACGATGCTGTGAGGTTCACCCCAGACGGCTTCGGCAGTTACACCATTGACCAAACCATCCCATTTAATCCAACACCCGTGGGAACTGAATCTTTAGAATGGACTGATGGAGCAGGAAATATTTTGGGAACCATGAATTCCATCACCGTGACACCACTCGCACCAACTTGGTACTACTGTACTTACCAATCTGCCTGTTCTGCTATTACCGTGGTAGATTCTATTTTGGTTACACTCGGAAATGTGGATATTACCCTTGACCCCACCGATGCAACTTGCTTTGGATTTAGTGATGGCTACGTTGAAATTGACCCAATTGGAAGTACTTTTCCAGTATCGCTTGGCATTCTCGATGCTTCGGGTTCTCAAGTTCAAACAGAAAACGGTGTTTTGGGCATCGATACGCTATCAGGGCTTCTAGCAGGGGATTATACTGCTACCGTAACTGATGGGGTTGGTTGTACAACATCATTAGATTTCACCATTGACCATCCTGAATTGCTGGTAGTAAACGCAAATCACACAGACATCCTTTGTAATGGAGACGATAACGGCTCGGCATACGCTTACCCATCTGGAGGTATTTCTCCGTACGAATTTTCATGGAACGACCCGCTTCAGCAAACAACAGACTCTATACAGTTTCTTCCACCGGGAGCATACACACTTACGGTAACGGATGGTCAAAACTGTGTTTCAGACACGACTCTTTCCGTTCTTGAACCGTTGCCTTTGATTTTGACCCTTTCATCAGGAGCAGACACATGCCTTTACAAAAATGGCGCTGTGCTGGCCGAAATGCAGGGAGGTACAACTCCGTACTATTACACATGGAGCAGCCTTAGTGGAGATTCCGCAAACTTCGATATGGATAGTGTGAACTACACTTGGAGCACCATCAGCAATTTGTCTTATGGTGATTACTCTGTTTTGGTAACTGATACAAATGGTTGTGTTACAGATGGAAGCATTAATGTGCCGTTGATAACACCTCCCTTGGCAAGTTTCTTAAGCCGTTCTAAGCCAGAAGAGTTTGTAAATCCTGATGTTCAGTTTGTGAATGAAAGTTCTGCGGCCATTACGTATGAATGGCATTTTGGTGATGGGTCAGTCTCTTACGGAGAAAACCCCGAACACACATACGACACATCTGGCGTTTTTCTTGTTATGCTAATCGCTTATAGCGAACCGCAGTATGGTTGTGCCGACACTACTTACAGGTATATGGAAGTTGACCCATTTTTCACATTCTATGTTCCAAACGGTTTTACTCCTGAAGGCGATGGGCTGAATGATACCTGGGGGCCAGTTGGTCAGAGTTTCGAATACGAAAGCTATAATGTTCAAGTATTTGACCGATGGGGTAAACTGGTGTGGCAAACCGATAACCCGAATAGGTTTTGGGATGGCACAAATGAGAATACGCTGAAGGATGTAAAACAAGGCTTGTATGTTTACGTTTTCAAGTTGAAGAAATTCAATACGTTTGAACCGAAAACTATTACTGGAACAGTTACTTTGTATCGGCACAAATAATTAAACATGCCTATTGCAGAAAGAATTCTTCTGATTACACTTACGCTCGTCTTTAGTCATTTTGAAATTACTGCTCAAATAACTTCGCCCAACGCCACTTACACCCAACCAACTCAGTACACAAATGGAATGCAAAATGACGAAATTTTCGTCTTCTGTTCTCCAGATATCAATGGAAACCCAGTAACTGGAAGCCTCAGCGCAACACCAACAATTGCCGGGCCTGGGTTCACTTTTGAGTGGGGTTTATATAACGAGACAAACTATACTTATGTACCTTTTCAAACCAGCAACGGGCCAACTTCTAGCATTTCCAATCTGGCCTCTGGTGGTTATAGTGTAACCATTACGAACAACACGGGGGAAACAGAAACCTTCATTACTTGGGTATATGTAAGTATAGTAGCTGTAGATGTTTCCCTTAATCTTGACCCTACAAACCCTGGTTGTGAACCTTTTGATGTAAATGGAACAATTAATGCCTCAGGTTTTACTTACTGGGATCCGGTTGATCCGGGAGAAGCCCCTTTTATTATTGATGCTAATACAACTATTGAGGTTTGCTTTAGCGCAAATCACACCTACGTTTCAGACTTAGGTTTTGTTTTGGTTGGCCCTCCTGGTTGTGGAAGCCCCGGAGTTACGCTTTATCCACATCCTCAAGTTGTAAATCCCGCCAATGGTTGTTGCTGTAACAGCGGAAACAACATCAACAACCTTTGTTTCTCAACAGCAAGTAATTCCGCTTTAAACATGTGCAACAGCGGAACACCATTGGGCGGCACATACCAATTCTACACAGGCGCTGTTAATGCAAGCTACCCAGCAGGAGGGGTTGCCAATTTATACGGGTGTAACGCAGTCGAAGGAGGATGGGCGGTACAGATTTATGATTGTATAGGTGCTGACGTTGGGGCCTTAACCAACGTAACAATCTCATTTTCAAACGGCACATCCACTATTAACTATGCTTCGGGTCCAATAAACTCGGCTATTAACGACAACTCCTGCGACCCCAATTCGGCCTCAATTTATGTTGTTCCACTCACCACCCCTATTAATCCAAATCCTCAGCAAGTACCTAACTCAGGCACACTCACTTATCAACTTGGGTTAAATGGAAACCCAATAAGTCTAGCCCAAGGAACTAACACGTTTACGGAGAATATTGACCCAATTCCAACTTACGATGAATGGTACTATCTTTTTATACAAGACCAACTAGGCTGTAGTGCCATTGACTCGGTAATGTTTGATTTTACGGGCTATGCTGATGCCACTATCGACCCAGTTGCACAGCTATGTACTGCCAATCCTCCGGTTCAACTTACCGCTGCAACCGCTGGTGGAACGTGGTCAGGAACTGGCGTAAATACAAGCGGAATATTTGACCCTGCAGCTGCAGGAATCGGTACGCATACAATCACTTATTCTATTTCAGACCCTTGTGGCGATGTAAAAACGATGGCTATTGTTGTTGGCGAGCTTTCGGCAAACATTTCCACATTTTCGGATGCAAATTGCAACGGTGTTTGTGACGGAACAGCAACAGTTGATATTCTTAACGGCACAGCTCCGTACCAATTTGCCTGGAACGATCCAGACCAGCAACAGACCATTCAAGCTATCGGTCTTTGCGCAAACACGTATAGTGTAGATATTACTGACGTAAACGGTTGTTTTACCACAGAACAAGTGGTAATCTCCGAACCTACAGCCGTTACAGTTAACGCTATAATGGATCTTCAATCCAATTGCGGAAACCCAGACGGACAAGCCAGCGCCACGGCTACTGGTGGAACAGTTGCTATGGATTATGCTTACACATGGAATTCAACACCCAGCCAATCTAGCACCACGGCCACTGGTCTTGAACCTGCCATTTATACTATTATCGCAATAGATAACAATGGATGTTCCGGATCTGCAGATGTTGAGATTACCTCAACACTCGGTTTTACTGCCACCATTTCTTCGTTTGAAAATGCAACCTGCTTTCAATTTTGTGATGGAGAAGCTACAATTGCAACAGGAAATGGCTCCACACTACCTCTCACCTACTCTTGGAATTCAACTCCAACTCAAAACACCCCAGCAGCAATTGGCCTATGCGCTGGAACGTATGATGTAACTATCACCGATGATGTGAATTGTGTAGCTAACATCTCGGTTACGATTGCTGAACCAAGCATGGTTTCCACTTCTGTTTCCGCTAGTGCATCGCCCATTTGTATCGGAGAATCTTCTAACCTAACCGGTATTGTTTCTGGAGGGACACAACCCTACTCTACTACCATTTGGAGTTCCGCTCCAAATGACCCAAGTCTGGTTTCTACGCAACCGAATCCGACTGTAAACCCAATTGTTACAACCGACTACTCTCTCATTGCCACGGATGCAAACGGATGCTCTTCTATTCCCAAAATTGTAACGGTGGAAGTACGTGACCCACTTACCCTCACTGTTATTCGACCTTTGGCAAGCCCTGATACTGGAATTTGTCCTTACGATTTTGCAATTATTGACCTTGCTGCCACCGGAGGAGATGGTTCATACTCTTACTTTCTTCAGCCAGTCCTTACAACACCTGTGGTGATTCCAATGCAGGTGCAACCAAACACAACTACAACGTACGTCTTTACGGTGATGGATGGTTGCACAACTCCAGCTGCAACTGCTTCAAGCACAATTACAGTCTTTATTCTTCCAGAAGTAAACTTCGTTGGAGATTTGTTGGAAGGTTGTGACCCTCACCTTACAAACTTTACCGATCTAACTCAACCAACACCCGTTTCTTGGAATTGGAACTTTGGCGACTCTAATTCTAGTTCAAACACGGCATCAGCAACAAATCCATTCCATGCCTTTTCCGGAGCGGGGTTGTTTAATGTTTTCTTGGAGGTTGAATCTTCAGACGGCTGCGTTTCCGACAGTACTAAATCGGAATACATCGAGGTTTTTCCATTGCCCGTTGCAAATTTTCAGGCCGACCCAGATAAAATCAATGTCTTAGATGCCGAAATCAGCTTTACAGACTTTTCGGTAGACTCAATAGCTGGATGGAACTGGGACTTTGGAACTGACGAATTTTCAACAGAGCAAAACCCTGTTTACACCTATCAAGATACAGGTACATACACAGTTTGGCTTCAGGTGGTTACCGAGCACGGTTGCGAAGATGAAACTTCTAGGCAAATCGAAATTGAACCTGATTTCATGTTTTATGTTCCCAATGCATTCTCTCCCAATGCCGACAGAAGAAATGATTCTTTTAGAGGATATGGCGAGGGTGTTGACTGGGACACTTACCAGATGTCAATCTTCAACCGATGGGGAGAGGAGATTTTCTATACAAACGATATTTCGAAGGAGTGGGATGGAAAATTTAAAGGAGCAGAAGTTGCAAACGAAACATACGTTTGGATGATAAAGCTATTCGACCTTAAAGGAAATGAGCATGCATATCGCGGCCATGTAACTGTGGTAAAATAGACTCTCTCTTGTTTGTCATAGCCTGTACACGCTATGAATTTTATTTGCAATAAATTTCCGAGAGTACGCTGCTACATTTTGGCATTGCCATTACATGATATTTTATGCAACTTGTTGCTTCATTTAGCAACCATTGCAATGGCTATGAGTCTAAACATAAACCAACCAATACCTGAACTTTGAGTTCTTCTAGCTTTAGAAACAGTATTACGCTGACAGCGATAATTTTTTTGTTTTCAGTTTTGTCATTTTCGGCATTCTCCCAATCCGCAGTTATAGAGAAAACGAACGACCTAATTACCAAAGATGGCATAACCATAGCATCGGCATTACAGCAATGCGATGATTTGGAAAATGGCATCTCCAAGGAATATGTCGTTCTCAGCGTTTTCAACGAAAACTCTTATCCTGTTCAGGTATCTTTTAAGAAAAATCTTTGGTTTGACGGAAAGTGCAATTCCTGTACTTCAAATAGCCTCGAACACATAGTTAGTTTAACTGTTGCCCCAAACGAAAAACTGGAAGGAAGTTGTGATGAAAACAACGGGCTACTGATATTCTCGCAAATGTTAAACCTAGACAAGGTTCGGAAGCTTACTAATTATGAACTTGTTGACATAGCAGTAAATGAAGTCAAATAAGTTATTATCCATTTTTATCGGAATCACGCTTCTAGCGCTTCTCACTACTGATGTTAACGCGCAGTGTGTAGTTTACGCAAATTCAGATCAGCAAGAAATAATTTGCGGTGAATGCGTAACGTTATCACATGCAGGTTATGGAACTGGAAATGTTAGTTTTTCGGAAGATTTCAACTCAGGAAGTCCCACGGGGTGGTCTTTTACCCAACAAGCTTCTTTTAATAATCCATGCAGCCCGAACGGAGTTGACGGAACACCTCATATTTGGATGGGAGCTCAGTCTGCAGTACCAAGGTCTCTTGAGACCTTACCCTTAAACTTTGGGCCAGCCGTGGCTCCTGCTGGAGGAACAATTTGTTTTGACATGCTCTTTGCCACCCAAGGCGATGCTTCTCCTTGCGAAGGGCCAGATGAACCAGATGAAGGTGTTTTTCTTCAGTATTCAACTGATGGTGGAAACACTTGGATAACCATCGAATACTTTGACCCCAACGGTGGAAATGACCCGCAATTGGTGAACTGGAACAACTGGTGTTTTCCCATTCCTGCAGGAGCACTGGTAAATGGTGTCCAATTTCGTTGGTTTCAAGATGCAGATTCAGGGGCAGAGTATGATCATTGGGGAATTGATAATGTAGAAATTATTGTAAACGACCCAAATATTGAATTTGTATGGCAACATGACAATTATACGACCTCACTTCCTGGAGAAAACCCTACACCAGTTTGTCCATTAGTTACCACTACCTACGCAGTCCAACTAAACCCTCCAACAGGTGCGAGTTGCCAAGCAACTGTTGAAATAGTTGTAAATAATCCGGTAGTAGTTGTTACTGCTGGTCCAGATCAAACTATCTGCCCAGGCGACTGCATTGAGCTTCAAGGCGAGGCTAGGGTTATTGAAAGCCCAGCCAGCGTTCAGACATTTTCTAACACACAAACTCAAGCTCTTGATCCTGGCGTTGGCCTGAGCGGTGGTGTTGGGGTTAATGTCAATGTTCAAGGCTTGAACATGACGACCGTTGAACCTGGTTCTATTTTGGAAGTATGTGTTGATGGGATTACTTTCTTCGGAACAGAAATTGGTGGTGGTTTTCCTCCAACAATTACTAACGTGGGTATTGAAGCTTTAGAGTTGGAACTCTTCTGTCCAGATGGAAATTCCATTACCCTCGTACCGAGTAATACGATTGCTAACGGCCAGAATGGAGACTCATTCCAGAATGCATGTTTCGTTCCATCCGGAGGCTCGTCAATTGCTGGAGCCACAGCGCCAATAACTGGTTCGTACTCCCCGTCTCAGCCTTTATCAAACCTAGATGGATGTACGTCAAATGGAGTATGGTCAGTTCTTATTAGTTCAGGAGCGGGAATCGGATTTGGTGTTTTTAACGGTTGGTCCATTACGTTTGATGACCCTGAAATCAGTTACGAACCAGATGTATTATGGTCTCCGACAACCAACATGGCAGCTGGAGAAGAAACCACGCTCACGCCAGAGGTTTGTCCTACAGGAGCAATTACCTATACACTTACTGCTTCTGATAATGCCGGTTGTGTGACAGAATCTGATGATGTATCCATCATCATTGATCAAAACTGTTGCGACCCTCAAACACCGCCAATTCAAGGACTAACACCACTTTGCCAAAACGCAACTGGGAATGTGTATTCCGTAACCAACACCGTGGGTTCTACTTACGCTTGGACTGTTCCTGCTGGTGCATCAATTACCGCTGGTCAGGGCACAAACTCAATTACTGTTGATTTTGGTACAACTGGAGGTCAGGTTTCGGTTATTGAAACAATTCAATGCGGTGATGGACCCGCCATTACGTTTGATGTGGTGGTTCAAGCTTGTGTTGGTTGCAACATTGATAACATCGATGTTGTGTTATCGGACTGCTACATTTCAGGGCAAGGATTCTTGCAATACGATGCTGAAGTAACAGTCACGTTTACGAACCCTCCCGCAACTGGGCAATTGGCCGTTACCGATTGTTTTGGGAACATACAGACGGTAAATGCGCCTTTTACAAGTCCAACTACGTTCACCTATGTTGGTTTACCACAAGACGGGCTTGACTGCGATTTTGGTGCTGGGTTCTCAGATGACCAAACATGCCTGTTAACCACTACATACACGGCTCCACCGACAATTTCATTTTTCGAATCAAACTGCGTTTCAGGCTCAGGAATAGTTGATGGAAACATTGAATTCAACAATCCTCCAGCTACAGGGACAATTGTCATTGAAATATTTGACGGAACTTCCACTCAAACAAGCAATATTGCACCTCCTTTCGTTAGTCCCACTACTTGGCAAGTAACGGGATTAGACCCTGCGGCCGCTAACTATGTAATTACATTTTACTTTTCTGATTTTGCTAGTTGCAGCCAAACCCAAACCATTATCTGTGGTTGCTCTGCTGTTGGCGGAACAACATCAGGCTCTATAACTGGAGACGGAACAAATGATTTCATTTTGTGTGATGGTGACCAAATTGATATCACTTCAAACAACGATTTTTCTTTCCCTGATGATGAAGGCCCACTAGTAGACGGGAACGGAAATCAATTCCCTTATCAACCGGCTTACACATATTTGGTTTACGGTTGTCCTCCAACACCAGGTGTTTTCCCCGGAGATGACCCCTGCTTCGCTGGTATTTTACCAAGCGATGGAAGTATGTTTGATATAAATGGACCTGGCTCAGTATTCTCTCAATTTCCTCCGGGTCTGCTTCCAAACAATCAATTATACTACGTACCTGTAACGCTATATCATTATGACCCTGTAGCACCTGCCTATATCATGAATGCGAATTGCTGGGCGCTAGGTACCGCCACAGCCGTTAGCTATTTACCGCCAGTTGTAACTAACGTTGTACCCAATTGTCAAACAAATACAGTAACCGTTACAATTAGCGGTGGATATCCCGAGGTATGGGGTGGAGACTTTACCGCATCCAACTTGTTGCCTGCCACCGCCAGTTTTGTTAATACGACCAGCACGAATGGTGGAGACATTGTAATTGATGGTTTACAGAATGGTGATAATTATTCATTCGACATTACAGACGAAAATGGATGTCCTACAACAATTACTGGTGGGCCGTTTGTAGCGTTACCCGTTGCAGCAGCCGGAACAGATGCGCAAACTTGTATTCTTTCTTACGATTTGGAGGCCGTTGCCAGCTACGGAACTGGAACTTGGACTGGAGGACCTGTAGGAACAACCTATACTCCGAACGCCAATACAGCGAATGCAACAGTTACTGTTCCAACTGCCGGTGTTTACATTTTCACTTGGACTGAAGACAACGGAAATGGATGTGCTGCTGCGGACGATGTGGAAGTTACCTTCTCGTTAATGAGCATTCCAGCTGTTATTACAGATGCTCAATGCGGAGCAAGCGATGGCGAAATTGTGGTTGCTCCGCAAGGTGGTCTAGGGCCATATACCTATAGCTGGACTTCGGGAGGGAATTCAGCTATTGAATCAGGGCTCGGTGCTGGTAGCGTTACGGTTACTGTAACGGACGCCACCAATTGCAGCTTAGATTCAACTTTTGTAATAAGTCAACCAATAACTTTCAATTACGTGCTTACATCGCAAGACGAAACATGTTTTGCCACTTGCGATGGAGAAGTTAGTATTGTACCAGACGGCATTGGCCCGTACACATATGCTTGGACACCAAACGTTACAAACAGTGGTCAGGAAACGACCCTTTGCCAAGACGATTATGAAATTCTTGTGGCAGACCAAGATGGTTGTACACAAGTAGTTAACGTAACAATATCAGGTCCAACAGAGGTTGTTACACAGGTGACTTCTGACGTCAGCGAAATCTGTATTGACGGATCAGCAGTTCTCTCGGCAAATGTCTCTGGTGGGACCCAACCTTACGTTACCTACTTATGGACGGCAAATCCAGCTGACCCATCACTAGTTCCTGATGCTCAAAGTCCAATTGTAAGCCCAACCGTTACCACCACCTACACCTTGGTTGTAACTGATGCAAGCGGTTGCGTGTCTGCACCAAAGGATATTACAATAGATGTCCTTCCCCCTCTTACATTAGACGTTATTCGCCCACTTGTCTTACCTGACACAAGCATTTGTCCTTACGATTTTGCCACAATCGACCTTGTAGCCGGAGGAGGTGATGGTACTTACAACATTTACTTATTGCCCGATATGGCTAATCCGATTACGCTACCGCTAGACACCCAACCACTCGTAACAACAACATTCGACTTTATGGTAACAGATGGGTGTTCAACACCCGCTGCATTTGTTTCTAGCACTATCACAGTGTTTACGCTACCAATCATTGTAATAACTGCAGAACCCGATAGTGGCTGTGACCCACTAACAGTAGAGTTTGCTGACTTAACTCAACCTGTTCCCACAACTTGGAATTGGAACTTTGGAGACCCAGATGGGATTACAAACGTTTCAAGTGAACAAGCCCCGTCTCACCTTTATTCGGGTCCAGGCGTTTACGATGTCTCTCTTTCTATCGTTACGGCAGACGGTTGCGTTACAGACACCGTACTCTCAGACTATATAGAAGTTTTTCCACTCCCGTATGCAAACTTTGAGCTAGACCCTGAGGTTGTTAATCTGTTAAGTGCTGAAATCAACTTTACGGATCTTTCTGCTGGAAACCTTGCAAGCTGGGATTGGAACTTTGGCGATGGAAATAGTTCTACAACCCAAAATCCAGAACACTTATACCAAGATACAGGCACGTACACAATTAACCTGCTGGTTACAACTATTAATGGTTGTACAGATGAAACCCAACGTCAACTAATTGTAGAACCAGACTTCATGTTCTACGTACCGAACGCTTACACCCCAAATAGCGATTCGAAAAATGATGGGTTCCGCGGTTATGGCGAAGGAATAGATTGGGATACATACAAAATGTCCATTTTCAATCGTTGGGGAGAACTTATTTATTACACCGAAGACATTAACGACCCGTGGTATGGAATTTACAAGGGAGCGCCTGTTGAACTAGCCGTATATGTTTGGAAAATAAGCCTTTCAGACCTCAAGGGAAACGAGCATGATTACTATGGTCATGTCACCTTAGTTAGATAATGTATTTGTCAGATATTTCATACCTGTTTTAACAATGCCATCATTTTGAGCAATTATGTACATTTGTTTACCTAAAAACCCCAATTTATGAAGATTAATTACCAGTTCACATCTGCCAGGCTTCTTGCCTTTGTAGCGTTGTGCTTTTCATTTACAATTTCCGCTATTGCACAGGATAACGTTGGAGTAGGAACAGTAACACCACATGAAAATTCCATTTTAGACGTATCATCTACAGATAAAGGACTGCTTGTGCCGCGACTAAACACACTTCAACGCCTTGCGGTTGTTCCAGTTACGGGAGCCAATGGGCTTCTAGTATATGATACAGACATCGACCAATTTTGCTATTGGGATGAAAACGATGCCATTTGGGTATGCCTTGATATGAGCGGTGGCTTTGGAGCTACTGGCCCGCAAGGACCAACTGGAAATGCTGGGCCAGCCGGACCTGCTGGTGGTATTGGAGCTGACGGTTCAACTGGGCCTACTGGACCTGCCGGACCAACTGGCGCTAATGGTGCAACTGGGCCACAAGGGCCAACCGGGCCAACTACAGGTGTGGTTGGGCCAACGGGACCAACCGGACCTGCTGGTGCAGACGGACCAACTGGACCTGCTGGTGCCGATGGAGCGACTGGACCCGCTGGTGCTGATGGAGCAACAGGACCCGCTGGCGCTGATGGAGCAGCGGGGCCACAAGGTCCTGCAGGTACAAATGGAACTAATGGAACTAATGGAGCACCTGGAGCTGCGGGTGCGGACGGAGCAACTGGGCCAGCTGGACCGGTAGGTTGTAATACAGCCAATCTTATTATCAAATCAAACGGTACAACAGCAGTTTGTAGCCAGATATTCGATAACGGAACCAATATTGGTATTGGTACCACTACGCCCGCCAATTTTTTTACTATTACGCGTAATGGTACAGGAACCATATGGCAAAACTATATTGAAAACACCGGTACTGGTGATGCCAACTTTCTAGTCGCCTCGACAAGCAGTTCTAGTGGCTATGTAAATTTCCGAGGCTATACGAATTCGGCTATATCTGGAACCCTACCTAATGGAATTGAAGGGTTATTCGCCCCCACAGGAAGTGGCGTTGCAGGAAGAGGTGTTTTTGGTTTTTCCAATGGTTATGAAGGGACGGGCGTATATGGATCTCGCTTCGATGATGGAGGCGCTAATACTGGTTGGGGAGGTTTTTTCCAAGATGATTTAGGTTATACTGGGGCACTTGTTAATGCATCTGACAAAAGATTAAAAAGAAACATTAACAAGATTGAAAGAGCAACAGAGCTTATTCTCCAAATTAAAGGTGTTACTTATGAGCACAGACTTGATGAATTCCCACACATGGGGCTTGGAACGGGGTTGCAATATGGGTTTATTGCTCAAGAACTAGAAGGAGTTATTCCTGAGTTAGTTGTAGAAAAATTCATTGACACTGAAGGAACCGCACGTCAATCGCCTGAATCTACAGAAGTCAGAAAAGACACCAAAGAGTTGTTCAAGATGGTTAATTACACGGCTTTGATACCAGTATTGGTTGAAGCAATTAAGGAGCAAGAAGCTCGTATTAAAGAGTTAGAAGCTAAGCTAGAAGGAAAATAGTTTCCCAAGGGAAATCAGATAAGAAAGCCCCGATGGAATTCCATCGGGGCTTTCTTATTCGGTAACCGTTAATAGAGAGTTTAATTGCGTCAATGTTGAGAACCTCAAGGCATGGTCTCGGAGAGCAAATCACTAAACTGGCATGATGTCTTAGTCTTATCACACCAAAACCTTTAGAATAAAAAAGGGGGAACTTCAATAGAAGTTCCCCTTTTTTTACTTTTCGATATTCTCTATCTACGCATCAATCTTAGCGTATTTAGCATTCTTCTCAATGAATGCTCTACGTGGTGGAACTTCATCTCCCATCAACATACTAAAGATTCTATCTGCTTCAGCAGCGTTATCTATAGTTACTTGACGCAGCGTTCTGAAACTTGGATCCATGGTAGTTTCCCATAGTTGCTCTGCATTCATCTCTCCAAGACCTTTGTAACGCTGAATGCCAACTGAGCTTTCCTTTCCCTCTCCTTTCAGCTTTGCTACTGCTGTATCTCGCTGATCATCATTCCAGCAATACTCAGACTTGGCTCCTTTCTTCACCAAATACAACGGTGGTGCAGCAATATACAGATAGCCCCCTTCTACCAATTCGCGCATATAGCGGAAGAAGAACGTAAGAATAAGCGTTGCAATGTGGCTACCGTCAACATCGGCATCACACATAATGATGACCTTGTGGTAACGCAGTTTTTCCATGTTAAGCTCTCGCTCATCCTCAGCTGTACCAATAGTTACACCAAGAGCGGTGTACATGTTCTTGATTTCTTCGTTTTCAAAAGCTTTGTGTTGCATCGCTTTCTCAACGTTCAGAATCTTACCACGAAGTGGAAGAATGGCTTGGAACATTCTATCACGTCCTTGCTTAGCTGTTCCACCTGCCGAATCTCCCTCCACAAGAAATAGCTCGCAGTTTACTGGGTCTTTATCAGAGCAATCAGACAGCTTTCCTGGAAGGCCAGAACCGCTCATTACGTTCTTACGCTGCACCATTTCGCGCGCCTTTCTGGCTGCGTGTCGTGCCGTTGCTGCAAGAATCACCTTCTGAACAATTATCCTTGCATCGGCAGGGTGCTCTTCCAAATAATTCTCAAGCATTTCGCTCACCGCCTGACTTACGGGAGCGGTAACTTCCCTGTTCCCGAGCTTTGTTTTTGTCTGTCCTTCAAACTGCGGTTCCTGAACCTTTACTGATACAATGGCCGTCAGTCCTTCACGGAAATCATCTCCCGAAATCTCAAATTTGAGCTTATCGAGCATTCCCGAAGCATCCGCATATTTCTTGAGCGTGTTAGTCAGTCCACGTCTGAAACCCGAAAGGTGTGTTCCACCTTCATGCGTATTAATATTATTTACGTATGCATGAATATTCTCTGAATATGACGTATTGTAAACCATCGCCACCTCAACAGGAATACCTCCCTTCTCTCCTTCAATACTTATTACATCACTGATAAGTCGTTCACGGTTTCCATCAAGGAAAGTGACAAATTCCTTCAATCCTTCATCAGAATGGAATGTCTCCGTTGGAAATTCACCTTTTTCGTCAGGTGTTCTCAAATCCTTGAGTGTTACGGTAATTCCCTTGTTGAGAAAGGACAACTCACGCATACGAGTGGCAAGCGTTTCATAATTGAATTCAAGGGAATCGAATATCTGCTCGTCTGCTTGGAATTCAACCTCCGTACCTCTCAGTTCAGTAGTTCCAATTTCCTTTATGGGAGCAACTGGTTTCCCACGCTGATAGTCCTGCTCGTAAACTTTTCCATCACGATATACAGTTGCTCTAAGATCCGATGAAAGTGCGTTTACAACCGACACACCAACTCCGTGCAATCCTCCAGAAACCTTATATGAATCCTTATCGAACTTACCACCAGCACCAATCTTGGTCATTACAACCTCAAGAGCTGATACCCCTTCTTTCTTGTGAATATCTACAGGAATACCTCTACCGTTGTCTCTAACGATAATTCCATTTTTCTCTGTAATGGTTACATTAATATGGTCGCAATGTCCTGCGAGAGCCTCATCAATTGAGTTATCTACTACTTCGTACACCAAATGATGAAGTCCTCGAACTCCTACATCTCCAATATACATGGATGGACGCATACGTACGTGCTCCATCCCCTCTAAGGCCTGAATACTATCGGCCGAATATCCCTTATTTGGCTTGTCTTTTTCTTCCACTTTTTACGATTGTTATTTAGTAATTCAAATCAACGGTCGAAGATACTCAAATGCCTCCTGAAAGCCCCGTAAATACTACGAACTCGTTCGTATTTATCAACAATGAAATGGGGGTTTTACACAGGGTGTCTCAGAAGCTAAAATTCAGCCCTGCGATGAAGCTAAAACGTTGTGCTTGGTACTGATTCCACTGCTCATAACGGAGTGCAGCAATGTTTCTAAAATCGACAAACGCTCCAAGCCATTTGCGATAACGATACTCTACTCCGAGACTGGCATCAGCATAGCCTTTCATTTTTATCGGAGTCATGCTCACACTACCAAAAGAATCGGTGCTAAAGCCACGCGCCACTCGCAACCCGTATGCACTAATGCTTGCCTTAAAAATGAGTTTATCCTTTACACTGTAATTTCCTGAGAACGTGAAACGAAAAGGGGCTTCGTGCCAAGGTTTGATGCTGTCTGTAGGCATGACAAACAGACGATATTCAGCCTCCGCAACCAATTGCAATTTGCTTTTCAGTTGATAGCTCAATGCTCCCTTAAACCGAGTCACTCGCACATCGTGAAACTCAGCCAAGAACTTGTTACCTAAACCTCCTGAGGTGTCGTTTACGAAGAACATCTGTTGTGCCGTGATAATCTCTGCAACAGACACGTCAAAACCAATACTTCTGGTGATACTCCCTTTGAATCCGCCATAGATGTTCAATCGCTCCCAACTATTACTCAGTGTCTGGTCAGTTGCGAAATATGGATTCAACTGCGAGACAGAACGAAGTCCATTGCGCTGAACTCCCCCTTTTGCACCTACGTAAACCCGCAATATGTCTTTAACAATGAAGTAGTGAAAATCGAGCACCGGAAAGACCAAAACTTTCGTTGTGGTATCGTTCACATCCAACGAGAAATTTACACCAAGGTCAATTCCCCATCGTTCTCGTTGAGCTCGAAACTTTGGTTCAATTCCCCAAATGAAATTGTTCGTTTTTTGGCTTGGCTGGGTCAAATTGTAATAATCGAAAGTTGTTCTGATGAACACCTTTTCCTTCTTGACTTTGAACGCGACTCCAGCTGATAAAGCAGCATAATGTTCTTCTGCTTGAAAATTATCGCGGGTATAACCATAAGCCAAAGCAGCTTGATTCAACAAATGCGGTTTCTTCACCCGCAATGCAGTCAAGTTTAAATTTACGCCAACGTGATGAAAAACCTGATTCAAACTATCGCCTTTAACTGAATTCACATTGGCAAAGGTGACATCGTCTCGATTAAACCCGTAGTAGTAATTCTCATCTACATCATATTCCAAATCGGCAGCCAGCACGTGGTTTTTCATGAAATATTTCCCAAAACCTTTGATACCCGCATCGGTAAAACCGAAATTCCGAACCTTGTTCAGTTTGGCGTAGGAAGCATGGTAGCGAGCAAAGAAACCTGCTTGGAATTTCTTACTACGTAAACTGCTAAAACTAGCCTCGAAAAACGGCATGGTGTAATTGCCAAAACCTGCTTTGATAAAACCATTGTAGAGTTTTGCCAATGGCTCGTTTGACAACTTTGCGGCTTTAAGCGGTTCTGCTTTATACGTGATTTCCTTTGTTTTTATCAACACGGAATAGTTAACATTTGGCAGACTTGCTGTGTCGTGTTTTACTTCTGGCCGTGCTAAAATCTTCTTTGCATCACGTGCCACTGGCCGGTAATCCTTGCGAATAGTAAAACGCAAGCTATCGGGCAAATCATCCTTATCGGATTGCGCCTGAGTCGAGTACGAAATCGACAATGCAAACAGAACAGGAATCGTATATGAAATCCAGTTTTTCATTCTTCGTCCAGTTCAAGTTCGTACTCTTCTTCTTCGTCAACTTCAAAAATATCGTCTCGCACTTTTCCTTCCTGTTCAAACTCAATATTCCAATCATCCTCATCTTTCCGTTCTTCCAATTTCGGAACCATGGCATTCACTTCATCCAACTTCTGTTGTGCCTCAATTTTCAACTTTCCTTGGTAATTATCAATCAAATTTTGAAGCGTGAGTTTTGCTTGAAACAGGTCGTTTTGCTTGATGTAATTATCAGCCAGAAGCAAGAATGATTTGGAAATCCACTTCCCATAATTCGGGAAGATGTTGACCATTTCAAACACCAAATTCTGCGAGAGCTGAAATGAGTCTTGCAAGAAATGGATGTATGCCAAATTGTACATCGCCTCTGCTCCAATTTCATTGTTCGACTCAAGCAATGTTTGTTTAAAACGCTCCTGCGCCATGCGCAAATTGTTCTGCGCCAAGGCACATTTTGCAGATGTGAGACTCGCCTCACCCAGAACGCTTTCAGGCACTTTATCCGAGCGTTTCAGTTTCATGGCATATTCATGCGCAGCTTCAAAATTATTAAGTAGGTAATTGCAACGCATCAGGCCAGCACGTGCTTCCATCAAATTTTCGGCACTTTCTGCTACTTCCTCCAGCATGGTAAATCGCAGTAACGCATCGTTGTATTTCTTTTGGAAGAAATAAATCTGCGAAGCCGACATTAATGCACGTTCTGTAAACGCATTTTTCTTGAATTCGAGCACGTGATCGAAACCAACGATAGCAATGTCATATTTTTTTAACTGAACAGCGGCTTCTGCCCGGTAGAAATTGGCGTTGAGATTAAAGAACCCGTGAGGGAATTTTTGGAGATACTTTCCGAACTCCAATACGGCATTGGCGTAGTTTCCTTTCAGATACATGAATTCCGCACTCTCATAGTAAGATGTATCAAGCGCTCCTTTTGTAATGTCTGGGAAATTGTTCTCAGCAACATATTTCTCAAACCCAGGCACGTCTCCTTCCTCCACATAAATCTTCTGAATTTTCATCAGGGCTTCTTTGGCTTCTTCAGTAGCCGGATAATTCTCCGCAACCTCCTCAAACAATGGCAACGCCTGTTCATCTAAGCTTTGGTTGTAGAACAGCAAACCCTTGTTGAGTTTTGCTTTGCGCACATAACTCGAATTTGGATGATCGGCAATTACCTTATCAAAATACGTTATCGCCTCTTGGCTATTGTCGGTAAAGAAGTGCGTTTCGGCAATTTCGTACTTGGCATCAGCGGCAAAATCCGTTTCAGGGTAATTTTCCAACATGGCTTTTAACGTAGCCACTTTGGAAGCATTTTGTCCGTCTAAACCATAGCAAACAGCAATCTGAAAGATGGCGTAATCCGTATCAAACTTGTTGTATTTAATGGCCTTGTCGTAAAACTCAATCGCTCGCTTGTTATCCTTACTTAGATAGAACGCATCGGCAATTCGCAACAAACCATCATTGACCCGTAGCGAATCAACCCGTTCGTAATCAACATACTTTCTAAACCACGAAATGGCATCTTCATACCGCTCGTTTTCAAAATAGACATACGCAATTCCGTAATGTGCCATGCCAAATTCAGGCAGGCTGATGGCACTTGGTGCCTCCATAAATAGCTTGTAATACGCTTCAGCCGCTTTCCACTTTCGCATTCTAGCGTAAGCCTCGGCTTGCCAATAAATAGCCTGTGCGGTAATTTTTGGATTGACAGGATATTTGTCTGAACGTTTAAAATAATGCACCGCATTTTTGAAACGTAAATCGTGAAACAGCTCCGTTCCACGCAAGTATGAAATACGCTGATAGGTTTCTTTCAAGCCATCATTCACGTTCTTCATCTTGTCAATAGACTTAATGGCTGCTTCGTAATTACGTGTGGTGAGGTAAACTTTCAGCAAGAATTGGTAAGCCTCATCAACTCGCTCGCTATTCGGATTTTTATCGATGTATTCTTCAAATGCCTGAACCGCCTCGTTGTACGGGTCGTACGAAAGCTCATATGCTGCTTTAGCAAAATTGAACAGCGCGTCTTCCTGAAGCTCCTTATCAAACGCATATTTTGAAGCGTTTCTAAACGCTCCCCGCGCTTCCATTTTCCTATCCGTTTTCAGGTAGCAATCGCCCATGTGGTAAAATGCCAACTGCGTTAACTCATCCTCCTCATCTGTTACTTGCTGAAAGTATTGCAGCGCCTTTTCATAATTCGCTCCGCGATAAGCAGCATAAGCCAATTTGTAGCGGTCATCGCGGTTTCCGCCCAATTCAGAAATGGCAATCTCCATTTCAGGAATAGCTTCTGCATATTGCTCTAAATTATAATGCGCTTCGCCCATCATGCGATGAATTTCTCCGCTTTTACTTTCGGAATAATCCTTTTCGAGCAACGTTTTTCCGTAGGTTAAAACTTCCTCATTCTTGCCTTGACGGTAATAAATTTGAAGAATGTAGAACGGAGCAACTTTCCCAAACAGCTTGTCAGATTCGAGTTCTTTAAAGCCAACCAAAGCAGTTTCGTTTTTCCCTTCTCTATAAAGAATGTAGGAACTGTAATAGAGTGCAGGCGATCGGTACTTCTTACCGCCATTCAGTACATGCGAAAGTGCTTCTTTCGACTTGTCGTATTCTTCTTGCTGAAAATGTGAATAGCCTTTTTTAAAGTAGTACTCTTCTAAGTATTGTTGGTCTAATTTCAGTTCATCCACCAATTCCATCTGGTCCAAAACAGACTTGTAGCGTTTCTTAGTGAAGTAGTATCGGCCTAATTGAAAATTGGCCATGTTTACCATCGGATGCTCTGGATACGTTTCGATAAACGTTTCCATCAGCGATTCGCCATCCTTATTAAATAGCTCTAATGCAGAAGACGCCTGATAATAAACCGCATTTTCTTGCTGGATGCTGGGGAGCGAACGCACATGCTGCAATGCTTTTGCGAATCGCTCTTGCGCTTGGCCGTATTTCTGCTTTTGATAAAGTTCCAATGCAACCGCATACTCACGAATTGGGTCTATGTCTGCAGCAACACGCTGTGCGAACAGGTCGGAAATTCCTACCAGCAAAATGGAAAGACTGAGCATTCCAAAAAAAACATATTTCCGCCTCAACATTGACAAAGTCATCCGTGCTAAATTATCCTGATAACAGCCGTGCTATTTTTCAGAAGTCAATACTTTTCAACGCGGGTGTGTTAAGAGATTGGGTTGCGGATTTTAGATTTTAGAGTGACGAGTTTAGAGTGACGATTTTAAATTTTACGGATGCTCTGTTTATAGAACACAGATTTGAGTGATGGGACTGATGAGAACTGATCGGATGATTTTACGGATGCGCTAGCAATTGCACACGGACAGCGCGGATTCCAATTCTTTCCCTTGGCGGCTTTGCGCCTTGGCGCCTCCCGAAAAAATCGGGACAAGTTTCGCGTGAAAAAACATGAGCGTAGCGAATCTCTTCCCTCTTCTTCTCTGCGTGAAAAAAAGCGAAGCGGATTAGATGATTTTACGGATGCTCTGTTTGTCACCCTGACGAAGGAAGGGTCTCTTCTTTCTTGCGCATTATTTCGAAAGATCTTCTCGTGCAAAACGGACAGACCGTGCCTCAGGGTGACAAATTGCTAAATTTGTTCTGATGGAAGTGAAGATCAACATAGGGATGGACCAGTTGATGGCAATGGTGAAACAATTGCCCCAGAATGATGTGGAACAGCTACTTTCTCAGGTTCAAACCGAATCGGATCATGAAAATTGACGAAACCCATATCAGTCAAATCATAAAGCTCTGCAAAAAATACAGAGTGCGGACACTTTCGGCTTTTGGCTCCGTGATTCGCGATGATTTTCACAGCGAATCAGATATTGATTTTGTCGTAGATTTTGAGGAGAATGACCCGTTCAAATACGCTGATTTATATTTTCAACTCAAAGAAAAACTCGAAAAGTTGCTTAAACGGCAAATCGACCTTATCGAAGAACGAGCCATCAAAAACAGTTTTTTCAGAAAAGAACTGAACGAAACGAAAGTGTTGATCTATGGACAATAGAATCAATGCTTGGTTGGAGGACATTCTCAGATCAATCAATGAGATTTTTGATTTCCTTCCAGAAAAAAGAGATTTCTTGGAGTATAAGAAGGACTTGAAAACCCAAAAAGCCGTTGAAAGAAATATTGAGATAATTGGCGAAGCCGTAAATCGAATTTCGAAGTACAAGAATTCTGCCCTATCAATAAACAATGCTCAAAAGATAATAAGTACGAGAAATAGGATTGCTCATGAATATGATCTTATCTCTGATGAGCTTATATGGACAATTGTTCTAAAGGAACTTCCTGAATTAAAAAAAGAAGTAGAACACCTTCTAGAATGATCACCTCCAACAACAAGGCATAACAAAACATGGAAAAAGAAGAGTCGCTTTCTTGCTCGATTCTTTGTGAGGCACTTTCTTCATTAGCGCAGTAAGCAGCAAACTACCTCTATACCCGTTTTGTCACCCTGACGGAGGAAGGGTCTCTTGGATTGATCGGCAATTTTAGATTTTAGGGTGACGATTTTAAATTTTACGGATGCTCTGTTTATAGAACACAGATTTGAGTGATGGGACTGATGAGAACTGATCGGATGATTTTACGGATGCGCTAGCAATTGCACGCGGACAGCGCGGATTCCAATTCTTTCCCTTGGCGGCTTGGCGGCTTCGCGCCTCCCGAAAAAATCGGGACAAGTTTCGCGTGAAAAAACATGAGCGTAGCGAATCTCCTTTTCTCTTCTTCTCTGCGTGAAAAAAGGATTTACGATTTCAGATTTACGATTTTAGAGTTTGACGGATGCTCTGTTTATAGAACACAGATTTGAGTGATGGGACTGATGTGAACTGATCGGATGATTTTACGGATGCGCTAGCAATTGCACGCGGACAGCGCGGATTCCAATTCTTTCTCTTTGCGCCTTTGCGCCTCCCGAAAAAATCGGGACAAGTTTCGCGCGAAAAAACATGAGCGAAGCGAATCTCCTTTTCTCCTCTTCTCTGCGTGAAAAAAGGATTTACGATTTCAGAGTTGCGATTTTAGATTTGTCATTCCGCATTTGTCACCCTGACAGCCTGCCCTGAGTTTTTATCCAAGGGAAGGAAGGGTCTCTTTTTTCTTCCGCATTATTTTCGAGAGATTCTTTCGTGTAAAACGGACAGACCGTGTCTCAGGGTGACAAATCGTTAATTTTGTTCTGATGGAAGTGAAGATCAACATAGGGATGGACCAGTTGATGGCAATGGTGAAACAATTGCCTCAAAATGATGTGGAGCAGCTTCTTTCCCGTATTCAAACCGAAATGGTGAAAAAATCGGATAGCAAAAAATTGCAGAATCTTCTCCAGAACGCGCCTACCTGGTCAGACAATGACCTGAAGGCATTTCAGGAGGCCAGGGATCATCTGAACAACTGGAGAGCGAAATGATTCTTCTCGACACTTCGGTTATTATTGAACTGTTCAGAAAAAAGGACAAGAAACAAACACTGTTCTATGCTATTTCCAAGAACGAACCCCAATTGTGCATCTCAGCAATCTCACATTGCGAGATAAGCATAGGAAACAGAGAATCGCACAGGGAATTTTGGGAAGAGCTGCAAAACTCATCACCGTAATTCCGTTTGATGAGTCTTGTTCCATGGCCGCCACCGACATCTATATCAACCTGAAAAAGAGGAATAAGATGATTGATCTGGCCGACCTTCTTATTGGAGCAACGGCTGTTGCCAAGAACATTCCAATTCCCACTTTAAACGTGAAGCATTTCAACCGAATTTTCGGATTGAAAATTTTTGAGCCTTAAATTCCATACTGAACAAACCCACTCATTGAATAGACTTGTTCAGAATGCTAATTTTGGCAGCGGTAAATGGAAGATCAAGACCATATTGTTCAACTTTCGGATGTAACGGTTTACATCCGCGAGAATGTTGTGTTGAATAAAGTTTCATTCGCCATAGATAAAGGTGAATTCATTTACCTGATTGGCAGAACGGGAACAGGTAAAAGCAGTTTGCTGCGCACACTTTATGCCGACCTTCCGCTGCGCGATGGCGAAGGCTATGTTGCTGGCCATACGTTGGCTGGAATAAGCCAAAAGGAAATTCCATTTCTAAGAAGAAAACTAGGTATTGTCTTTCAGGATTTTCAACTTCTGACAGATCGTTCAGTTGAGAAGAACCTGAAGTTTGTGATGGAGGCCACAGGCTGGAAAGACAAAGAAGAAATGGAAAAGCGCGTTGATGAGGTTCTGAACCTTGTAAATATTTCGCTGGAGTCGAAGATAAAAATGCCGAATCAGCTTTCGGGCGGTGAGCAGCAACGGGTTGCAGTTGCCAGGGCCTTGGTCAATCACCCGGAAGTGATTCTAGCGGATGAGCCAACAGGGAATCTCGATCCCGAAACATCAGAAGGAATCCTGCAACTGATGATTGACATCACCAAAACAGGCACGAGCGTTCTGCTTGCCACCCACAATTACTCCTTTTTTAAGAAACACCCGGCACGCACGCTGAAATGCGAAAGCGGTTATGTTGTCGATACGCTGCAGAAAGTGGGGCCGGAGGATTTTTAAGTAAGTGTCGTCCCTTTAACCAAACCTTTTTCTTGGCATTATGATAATTGGCTTCCGTGAAGTATCTTCGCGCAACAAATCAAATGAAAACAGATCATGAATAAAAAATTACTATTTCATCTCAGCCTATTATTGGCAGTCCTGAGCTGGGCTCCCGCAACCGCTCAAATCGTCTTTTTAGTAGAAGAACCGGCCGGTCTTGCCGGAAGTTATGACTTCACTTATGCGGATACTTGGGCGGCAAATATGGATACTGTTTCTATTACGGCTGAAGCAGCTTTTGCTTATGACGCATCGGCAACAGAAGACTCATTGGCCTGCGGAAACATCATCAACGCGGCAGACATTGACGGTAAAATTGCCGTTCTGTACCGTGGCGAGTGCAACTTTTCCCTGAAAGCCAAGAATGTACAGGATTCGGGTGCTGTTGCCTGTGTAATCATCAACAACATTCCTGGAGCACCTGTCGGAATGGCAGGAGGAACTTTTGGAGGCGATGTATTTATTCCTGTTGTGATGATTAGCAACACGGACGGGGCACTGCTCAGACAATCGATCATTGATGGCGAGGTTATCCTCTATCTCGGTAATAATACAGGTGTATTTGAATACAATGTTGGAATTTACCCCAGCAACCTAAGCATAGCTAAAAACTTTGCAACACCAACTTTTTTTTTAGGCGCAGATGGTGATACTATACGAATGGGTGCTTGGGCATACAACTATGGTAGCCTAGATGCCACAGGCGTGAAAATAACGGCACAACTATTACGAGATGGAACCGAGGTATTCAGCGAAACATCAAGTGGTGTAGCAATTCCGGCACTAGGCGATAGTGCTTATTTCTCGTTTGCCGAATTTCTCACGAGCACAGCTGGGTTTTACACGCTTACTTATACCATTGAAGCGGACGATGCAGACGAATACTTAAACGACAATGAAGTTGCGGTGAATTTTTGGATTAACAACGAAGGCTATTATTCTAAAAGCCGTATTGACCCTGTGAGCGGACCAATAGCTTCTGGGGCGTTACAGCCTGGAATTGCCGCAGGTGCATCTTTTGAAGATTGGGAATATTGTACAGTCGTGAAATCTGTGGGAAATACAGATCGCCAGGTTAAAAGCGTTACGTTTACCGCAAGCACGGCCGACTCAACAATTAGTTTAGAAGGCAAGTCGGTATTTGTGAAATTTTACGAATGGAATGATGCTGGAGCAACATTCAACGATATGGTTGAATTGACTTCAAATGAGATTTACGACTATTTTGATAACTTGACTAATGAGTTTGTAACCCATGAATTTGCAGACCCGATTGACATTGTTCCTTATCAGAAATACCTCTCGTGTTTATTTGTTGATGACGAGGAAATATATATTGGTTATGACACTAAGCTGGATTACACGTTAAATTACAACGAGACATTTCCTGGCAACGTCATTTCTCCTTTATTCACCTACAATGCATCAGGTGGAAGTGCGTTCGTATTAGGATTTGGCCTCGATGCTACTCCAGCAATAATCACGAACATTTTTGACCCGAACGGAATTGCAGAAGATGTGGAAGCACTTAGCATAACCCCATACCCTAACCCTACCACCGACATGATCAACATTCCTCTTGGAACTCTGGTAAGCGGAAAGGTTGTGCTTGACGCTTATGATGTGGAAGGACGATTGGTGCTTAATGAGGTAATCAATCAGAACACAAGCAATTTACGTGTGAATGTAAGCGGCCTTACAAGCGGCCTTCACACTTTTAGCCTAACGTTTGAAGACAATTCAACCACTTCATTCCGAGTAGTGGTAACGAGATAATCATTTAAACACACCAATAAGAAAGCCCAATTTGGAAACAGGTTGGGCTTTTTTATTTCTCGGTTATTGATGAATTGAAGATGAGCGTGTATAACTTTTTCGCATTTACGGCATTACAGAAATGCTGATTGAGAATCTCTTCTCGCTTCTCTCGGCTATTACCGTTAAACTCTTCAACAAAAAGCGATTCTAAAGCTTGCGTAAAACGCCTGTCCGTGTCTTCTACTCTGCAAAGGGATTCGAGGCCTGTGTTCTCTACCATGTAGGAATTGACCAGACAATGGCGGCCCATGTACAAGGCCGCTAACAACTTGAGTTTGATGCCAGTAGCCTGAAAAGTTGGCAGCACATTTATCTGCGCATCTTTAATGAGGTGATGAATATCCTCCGTATTCAAACCAGTTCGAATTTCAATATTTTGATACTTAGCAACTTCTTGCTTCAATTCTCTGGATGGTTTATTCCCCGCAATGATCAGCGGAATCTCAAGACCCGAAAAGATGTTTCGGACCAAGTGCAAGGCCGCCTCATTGTTTTCTCCAATCTCCAGACTACCGTGGTACAGACAAAACTTACCCATACCCTGCTCAATCTCAACTTCGTCATTTGGATGAAAGGCTGAAACATGATTCACGTTGGGATACTTGGCATCGAGATACTCTGTGTCTGCTTTTGAAATAGCTGTAATCAACTGAGCGTTGCAGAGCGTGCGTTCAAAACGTTCTAGTTTAACCGCCTCATTAAGAAAGTAGTACTTCTTAAATACCTGTTTCTCCACTTTTGCCAAACTGCGATAGTAATCGTGTTCTATATTATGTGTTCGCACAATTTTGAAGCGATTCATCAACCGTTCGTCTGCCAAGTGATAGCATGCATGCAAACCTTCAAATAAAATTGGGTAATCGTCTTTCAAGAGCCGTTGCACAAGATGTTCCGAAGAGCGTGTAACCGCGATAAATGGTCGCCTCCTAAAGAGATAGCCGCGCGTTGTGTTTCGGTGATAATAAAAAACTTCCTCGCAAACCTCTTCCAACTCTGGAGCTTCCTTTCTGCCGTATTCGAAGCAATGCAGATGAATTTTCACTCCTAGCGATGCCAATGCTTTAAGCTTGTAATAAACGTCTATAACACCACCATAATTGGCTGGCAACGGAACATCAAACGATATGAGGTGAAGATGCTTATCCATCGATTTCATCTATTATATTACCAAGCACCTCCGTTTCCTTTTCCCAGTTCAGTTCAGTCCTTGCTTTGACGGTGTTCTCCTTCCATTCATTGGTTTTGGGCGAAGTAAGCATTTCCTTGATTTGCTTCGCTAGGATTTCTGGCTCAAAAGATTGTGCAATCTCCCCTACTCCATAATCCTCAATTATCCGTTTCACCTCTACTAAATCGGAACCAAGTACGGGAATTCCGGCATGGATATAATCGAACAGCTTATTGGGAAGACTGTAACGATAGTTCACGTTGGTGTCTTTATCCAGCGATAGTCCTAAATCAGCTAGGCGCGTATGAGCCATCATCTTTTCATAAGGCATTCGGTCTTTAAAAACGACCTTGTTCTCGAGATTATAATCCTTCATCATTTGCTTCAGGTCAGGAATGACATCACCTGAGCCAAGGATGACAAGAACTGCATCATCGATATGCTTCATAGCTTCAACAGATTCTTCGGCTCCGCGGTGCATGTTGATGCCAGAACCTTGAAGAATGATGATTTTCTTGTCAGTAGGCAAGCCAAGTTTGGCTTTGGTTGGTTGATTAGCCACTTCTACCAGCTGTGGAATATTCCGTAGCACTTTCATTTCAATTCCGTACTCCTTTTTGTAGAGGTCAGAGATGGATTTATTGACGGTAAGTGTGCGTTTGAGTTTTGGGAGAATCCATTTCTCAATGGCTTTCCATACATTCTGAACCTTGGGGCGACTGGTAAGTTCGGGTACTTCGGTAAAGAACTCGTGACTATCGTAAATGAGCGGTTTACCTCGCGCTTTGCTTACCAAAAAACTTGGAAGTAGTGTGTCCAAATCATTTGAAAAAAACAGGTCTGTCTTTCTTAGCAGGAGATGGTAAAACAAACCTACATTGAATGAAGCGTAGAACAGTGGCCCTTTCTCAAAGGGCAACTTCATTCGATACGTAGAATAATCTCGGTTGCTGAGCGGACTGCTTACGGAAGTTTCTCTTCCTATAAGCAGGACATCATAGCCTTTTTGCCTCAACAGCAGGCAATGCTTGTGCACCCGCTGGTCGGTAGAAAGATCATTGATAACCGACACGATGGCTCTTTTCAATCCGTTGGTTTTATAAGAGGTTTTCTCAAGAATAAACTTAGACCTGCGAACCAATCTTTTTCCAGCATACTTCGTTTCAAAAAGTCTCAAGTAGCTATGGCTATTATCGTCTTTTTGCGCCTTGTCTGCAGAAAAAATATTTAGTTCTCGTCAACTAACTTATTCTTGGGATAACCTCTGGTTCAGAATCAGGAGAGGAAAAGTGTGTCGATGCGCGAATACTTTAAGATAATGTGAACACCAAATTAAGCCAATTTTCTGGCGATGAGCAAACCGTCACGAATCGGCATCATCACGTTTTCTACTCGTGCATCTGTCTTCACTTTTTTTGCATAGTTCTTTAGAGCGATGGTGTCCTTATCTAGCTGAGAATCATCTTTCAACACTTTACCGCTCCACAATACATTATCGGCAATAATGTATCCGCCAACATTCAATTTAGGAAAGACTAGGTCGAAGTAGTTAGAGTAGTTTTCCTTATCGGCATCAATAAAAACAAGGTCGAATTTTTCTTCTAGTAATGGAATTACTTCCAGGGCATTGCCAATTCTCGAATCTATCTGATTAGCCTTTCCTGCCTTATCAAAATAATGCAAAATTATGTCCTGTAGCTCTTCATTCACATCAATGGTAACGAGCTTCCCCCCTTCCTGCAAACCATCCACCATGCACAAGGCAGAGTAACCGGTGTAAGTACCAATTTCTAGGATGTTCTTAGGGTTTATCATTTGCGAGAACATGCGCAGCACCTGACCTTGCAAATGCCCTGAAAGCATTCGAGGCGTCATCATCTTGGCGTATGTTTCGCGATTGAGTTCAGCGAGGACATCTCCTTCTTCGCGGGTGAAGTTTTCTGCGTATTCTTCTATTTCTTTTGCGATGAAATCCATAATTACTGTTGTTTTGTGCCTATAACAGATGACTGCTCATTAAGTGGCTGGAATGAGACAAAGAGACCCTTCGTTCCTCAGGGTAACAAACGGAAAATGCTTCCGTATCTACTTGTTTCGCTGAGGAACGAAGGGTCTCACTATTTCCATCTAATACATCAATAACCATCATTAAAACTGCCAGCTAATTCCAAAACTTGGTAGAATTGGAAGTTGATTTACGCGCTCATACCTCACACGGTCAATGTAAAAGATATTCTCACGATTATAGACGTTAGTCACACCGAGAACCGCATCTAGCTTGGTCTGACCAAGCTCAAATGTGCGTTTGATTGAAAGGTCTAATCGGTGGTAATACGGCAATCTGCCCTTATTCAACTCGCCATACTCAACGCCAAGATCTCCATTCTGAGTGGTGTAATCGGAGTTAATTCCATCGGTAAATACTAGGTTTTCATAAAAGCCAGCAGTCTGGGTAAAAGGAAATCCAGAACCTAGATTCCATCTAATGCTCGCTTCCCAATTCAGGTTCTTACCAAAAGTGTATGCCGCAACCAGATTAACGTTGTGTCTCCTATCAAAAAATGGATAATACTCTGCGACACCGTCATATCGGTCAACGGTACTCAACGAGTAAACCGCCCATAGGTACAGGCGCTTATAGGCATATTTAAACACAAAATCGATTCCCATTGCCTTGCCTGTCTCCAGAATAAAATCCTTCTTCAACTGATCTGGTACATCGGCATTGTCTGGGGTATCAGCAAAAAGTTTGTTTCTGTTTACGTTACTTAGCTGTAGAAAATTTTTCAGATACCCCTCTACATTCACAGTAACCCGTTTTCCGATGTCAGCTTCAAAACCAACAATGTTGTGCATTGCCCGTTGCAGTGGGTTCTTGGTTGCCTTTCCATCAAAGCTATTGGGCAAATTGTCTGGAGCGGTCAGAAACCCATAGAATAGGTTCACCACATCGCGGTCTGAATTGGCACTGATCATATTCTGAGAAAAAAGACCGAAAGCGTATTTCAGGCGCAACCATTTGGTGATGTTCCATTTTGCACCCAAACGAGGTTCTGGCGATGCCACACCCAACGATGCGTAGTAGTGCAGTCTGAAGCTAGGTTCCAGTACAATCTTATCCTTCCAGCTCCATTTAAACTTGGCGAATACCCCGAAGTCGGTGGTGCTTTCTGGCTCGTTATCTCCAATTCTAATTCCTACCGAGTTGGTAAACTCATACTTGGTTTGGAAGCCCTGCAGAAAGGGTCCGAATTTCAGCTCACTCTTTCCGAGGTAATAGGTAAAGTTCATCCCACCGGTAAAACCACCTATCTCGCTGGTACGACCTTCTTGCCCGTCCTCATCGAGAGAAATTCTGTAACTGCTGTAATTGAAATAAGGCTCCAACAATACTTGCGAACCTTGCGGAACAATTAGCACGTTGGTTCCAACACCAAACGAGTTCCATTTGTAATTAGAAATAGATTGATACGTTACTTGGTCATTGAAACTAAAACCGAACAAATTCACTTTACTACCCGTTCTACTGCTATACGACAATTTGGCAAAGATGTCTGTAAAGTTGAATGGCAATCCTTCACCACCATTTATATAAGGATACAACACCTTAGAAGTTTGTTCCAAGTAGGATGTTTTACCAGAAACAAGATATGTAAGCGAACCTCCACGGTCTTCTTTAAGTTTAAAAATTGGGCCTTCGAGCAAAACATTTGCCCCAAACGGATTGAATGACAGCTTTCCTGCAAACTTCTTCCTGTTGCCATCGCGTGTCTTAATGTCCATGATGGAAGAGATTCTATCGCCATACTCGGCATTGAAACCTCCTGTGTAAATATCTGCAGTCTTTATGATGTCTGTTTCAAAAACAGAGAAGAAACCAATACTGTGGAATGGATTGTAAACAATCATCCCATCCAACAACACCTTGTTCTGAATTGGGGAACCTCCACGGATGTATAACTGACCACCCTGATCGCCTGTAAAAACAACACCGGGTTGTACTTGCAGAACCTGTGCCAGATCCGATTCTCCACTTACTGTAGGAATCTTCTTCATTTCCTTAGGCGTAAGCTTGGTAACGGATGTCCGTACTTCCGTAAGTGCTTCTTGCCTCTCGGCACTAATCTGCACTTCGCTCAATCTAACCGAAGACCTGGTGAGAAACAAATTCAACGAAGCAATTTGGTTCGCCTCAATAGTAACAGGTGCAGAAAGTGTGTCATAGCCTAGATAGGTTATCTGAACGGTCTGCTCCCCAGCGGGCACATTGGTAACCGTGTAATAACCATTAACATCTGTAGCCGCCCCCAAAGTTGTTCCTTTGATTGTAACGTTGGTAAAAAGAACTGGTTCTCCGTTCTCCTTATCATAAACAAAACCTTTAATTTTACCTGTTTGCGCCTTAGCAAGAAAGCCCATGGTCATCAAACAAAAAACGATGGAGATGGTAAATATTCTTTTCATACAGCTTATTAAGGCGCGCAAAGGTAGAAGGATTCAATTGCTGTTTTGTCTGTACGAGGATAAATATTCGCGGCATTGTACACTCATTCTTTTCCCATGGCAATCCAACTATCGCTTGATTTTTCAGCTACTTGTAAATTACAACCTAGTTAGAAGTGTTATTAACCCAGATTATGCAGTAGAACTTCGTGATGAGGGTTGAAACTACAATAAAATCAAGTGTTTTACGGATTCCAGCATAGCACCGCTATGCTGGAATCCGTAAATACAGCGAAGCGTTTGATTTTGCAGTAGTTTCAAGACGTAATAGATTTTCTATTGCATAATCTGGGTTTAACCAAAGGTTATTGCTAAAAAATGATAGGCACCAACCAAGCATTTAACGCATAGAATATGGGCTATGGCAATGGTATCTTACCCCGTTAGGTTCGGTTCAGATTGCACCACAACAATTGGACAGAAGACTTGGAAATTACCACCTACATTGTTTCATTGCAAGCAACTTCGGAAAATGGCTGCGTTACTTTTTATACAGTGAGAGACTACACTACGAAATACCCAAAACCTGATGCCCTTATTGTAGCAGACAACTATGTACTGGGCAGACTTACATCTACTATTTTTACATTCCTGACTGAACCTGTAACGCAGACGCCCTGAAAGAATAAATGCAGTTCAAACAATTACCATCCTTAGTTATAGCTTTTCTGATTGGCTTTATCCCACTACAAACGGTGGCGCAATACCAGATAAACGGCAACGCAGCTCAAACAGCCTGTAATTGTTATCGGTTAACTACGGCCACTAATGGCCAGAATGGATCTGTGTGGAACGTCAACCTCTTTGACCTGAGCAATTCGTTTGACTTCACGTTTGATGTTTTCTTGGGATGTAATGATGGTGGTGCGGATGGTCTAGCTTTCGTTTTGCAACCGTTGAGTACTAATGCTGGAAGTTCTGGTGGTGGCCTAGGCTATGCAGGAATTAACCCAAGTGTAGCTATTGAAATGGACACCTACCAAAATGGTGGGGAACCTGGTTTCGACCACATGGCCATTCAGCGCAACGGAGATGTTTCTCACGGTGGCCCTAATACCTTGGCTGGCCCTGTTCAAATAAGTGCAGCAACAGGCAATGTAGAAGACTGCGCGTGGCATCAACTTAATGTGGTTTGGGATGCAACTACAAATACCTTGACCGCTTATTTTGATGGTGTTCTTCGCTTAACATATACAGGAGACATCGTCAACAACATCTTTGGTGGTAATCCAAACGTCTTTTGGGGATTTACATCTGCAACGGGTGGTTCAAACAACGAGCATCGATTCTGTAATACCATAAATCCTGCATTTATAATTACCTCACCTACCCAGTGCGTTGGCATTCCTGTAGATTTTGAAAGCGCATCTGCCGTAGCTACTGGACAGATAACAGCCTTCGATTGGGATTTTGGTGATGGCACGACCGGATCGGGAGGACTGGTATCTCATACCTATGCAACATCTGGAACGTTTGATGTTGAACTAACGATTTCTTCCGAGGGCTGTACCGAAACAAGCACCACCCAAGTCACCATAAATCCGCAGCCAAATTTCAGCCTTGGACCAGATCAAGCCATTTGTGATGGGGAAACAATTCAAATAACGGCAACTGGACTCAGTGGCGGAGAGGCGATTCAATGGGATCCGATAACAGCCCTAGACAATCCTGGAATAACTAACCCTAATGCGACACCTACCGCCACCACCACATACACCCTTGGCGTAATTGATGCAAACGGCTGCCCGAATATTGACGACATCGCGATTACAGTAAATCCATTACCTGTAGCAGAGGCTGGAGCAAATCAAACCATCTGCAATCAGGATGTAACTTCAATGGCGGGTTCAGGAGGAACTTCTTACAGTTGGAATCCGACTACCGATTTAGCAGATGCAACGAGCGCCACAACGCAGGCAAACCCATCAGCAACTACCAATTACGTGCTTACGGTATCGGACCCGAACGGATGCCAGGACACCGATGATATGACCATCACCGTAAATCCGTTACCAATAGTGGATGCGGGAACCGATGATGGCATGTGCGATGGACAACAGACCGTGCAACTTACAGCATCTGGGGCAACTACTTACAGTTGGACACCCACCACCGGACTCAGTAATCCATCCATAGCCAATCCGATTTTTGACGGCTCTACCACAACCATTTTTACTGTTACAGGAACCGATGCAAATGGCTGTGAAAACACTGATGACCTTGAAGTAACTGTGTTTCCTTTGCCTATTGCAGACTTTGCCCAACCAGCGGATGTATGCCTTGGAAACCCAACCATCATTGTTGATAACAGCTCTGGCAGCAACATTTTATACGCATGGGACTTTGACGATGGTAGTGCAATCAATACAGACCCAAGTCCTACACACACCTACACCACAGACGGCTTATTCACCGTCAGCCTAGGAGTAATAGACCAAAACGGTTGCACCGCCACCTCAAGTTCTACAACAAATGTGTTTCCGCTTCCTTCTCCTTCGATGAACATAACAGACGGACAGGAATTTTGTGAAAATGAAGTTATCGAATTCGTGAACGAGAGTACAGGAAGCATTGCAAGCGTGTTTTGGGATTTTGGAGACAATGCCTTCCTTCCTGCATTCCCGAACACGACAAGCAACTTAGATGACCCGACCTTCACCTACTACAACTTCGCCTTTAGCCCGTACACCGTAACACTCGGTATTACGGATGCGGCTGGATGCTACGAGCAAGCTCAAGTGGTAATTGTTGTTCATGATAAGCCTCGTGCCGAGTTTACCTCAACTACAGCCTGCCAAGGGGTAGCAACCGATTTTACCGATGAATCAACCGTCAATGCCGCTATTATCAATAGCTGGATATGGGATTTTGGCGATGGCTCAGGAACCGCGTCATCTGCAAATCCTTCTTATCAGTTTGCTCAACCTGGCATCTATCAAACAGAACTCATTGCAGAAACAGATGCTGGCTGTAAAGACACAATCATGCACCAAGTTTTGGTAAACCCTACACCTGTAATCAGCATTGCGGGAATAGATACGTGCTTGAACGACCAGACCACTTTTGTCAACAACTCCACTCCTCAAGACAACACTATTACCAATTGGGATTGGGATTTTGGCAATGGCGTAACTACCACGGGCATTTCTGCAGCAACTACCTATACAGACTATGGCACATTTACCGTCTCGTTAACGGCCACTTCAGATAGTGGATGTGTGGCATCTACAGCAACGCAAGTTGAAGTATTTCCAAACCCTGAGCCAGCTTTCAACCTAATAACTGCAGAGGGCTGCACGCCTCACGAAGTTGTTTTTGTTAACCAATCAACCATTGCCACGGGGCAGAATGCCGCTTATGTTTGGGATTTTGGCGATGGTAATAGCGACACTTCTCCAAACTCGTTCAATACGTATCCGGATTCTGGGTATTATAACATCACGCTTTCTGCAACCAGTACTGAGGGCTGCACTACGGTTCTAATCGAAGAAAATGCTGTTCGTGCCAATATTACACCCGTTGCAGGTTTCTCCCAAAGCGATGAGAAACTGTCGCTGTTGGATGCAGAACTTGAGCTGTCGGACCAATCTTTTCACGCTATTACATGGGATTGGAGTTTTGGCGATGGAACTTTATCTACCGATATAAATCCGGTTCACACATATAATGAGCCAGGCACTTATGATTTACGGCTTACCGTTACCAACGGTAATTGCGAAGACACCAAGTACGGACGTGTGAAGGTGGAGCCCATTTTTACTTTCTACATCCCAACTGCCTTTACACCGGACAATAACGACATCAACGAATCCTTCTTCGGCACGGGTGAAGGTGTACAGGAATACAATATGCAAATCTTTAATCGCTGGGGAGAAATCCTATTCGAATCAAACGACCCAGATTTTCATTGGGATGGAACGGTAAAGGGCAAACAAGTGGAAGCCGGTGTTTATACCTACAAATTTTTCATCCTAGACCTGTTTAACTACGGACACCAATATACTGGTGCGGTGCACCTAGTACGGTAGGCTAGTGCATTATCTTAAACACTAGCTCTTTCATCAGGTCTCCGGCATCCGTGCTGGCATTACCAATTCCCTTGCTTTTAAGGTCGGCATCTTTCAAATAGCCGATTATGTTGCGCAGCTTTTTCTCAGAAAAGGTGCGTGCACCCAACTGATAATCTTTTATGAAATATGGGTTGACACGTAGCACCTTTGGGGCTTCATTTGCTCTTCCGCACTTTTGCAAATATTGTAAGAGAATAATCTTAAAAAAGAACCCATACATAGTGGCGGTTAGCATTTGTATCGGGTGTTCTTTGAGATTTTTTGAGAAATGAATAATAATCCGATTTGCCTTTTGGACATTTCTGTTAAGTAAGGCATTTTGCAACTCAAATACGTTGAAGTCTTTACTGATTCCAATGTGACGCTCAATGAGGTCAAGTGTAATGGCTCCGCCTTTTTCAAGGTCGATAAAAAGCTTGCCCAACTCGTTATCAATCTTGGCGAGGTCGTTTCCGAGATATTCCGCCAAAATGGTGGCTGTTCTAGGGTCGATATGATAGCCTAAAGCTTTCACATGATCCGATATCCAAGTGGTAAGCGTCCAATCCTTCACCTTTTCCGAAGTATAGAACACGCCATTCTTTTCAACAGCCGCTTTCAGGTCTTTACCCGCCTTCTTGCGCGCATCAATCTTTTTGTACTTATGGCAAAAGACGAGTACCGTACTTGGTTGCGGGTTTTGCATGTAAGCTATTAGCTCACTTTTCCCGTCATCACCACTTGGAATCAAATTCCGAATACGCTGTGCTTCCTTTATGATTACAACTTGGCGTTGTGCCATCATTGGAAAACGCTTTGCTTCCGAAACAATGGTTCCCACATCGGTATCTAATCCGTAAAGCACTGTTTGATTGAAACTCTTTTCGTCTTCGGTCAACGCATGCGCAGCGATGTAATCAGAAATACGATCGATATAAAACGGCTCTTCTCCCTGAAGAAAATAGACTGGCTTGTATGTGCCGGCCCTCAAATCGGCCATAATGTTTCTTAAAGGCATACTTAGAACCGCAAGTGTTTAACCGTTTGTCCGTTATTCTTCAGTTGCTCCAGCGAGCTGATACCAATTTTGATGTGTCTATCAACAAAACCGGTGGTCACTTTTTTATCGCTCTCCGCGGTTTTTACTCCTTCTGGCACCATTGGTTGGTCAGAAACCAGCAGCAATGCACCCGTTGGAATCTCGTTATAAAATCCAGTTATGAAAAGTGTAGCCGTTTCCATATCAATGGCCATGCAGCGCATTCTCTGCAACTTCTTCTTAAACCTTTCGTCATGCTCCCAAACTCTACGGTTGGTGGTGTAAACTGTACCCGTCCAATAATCCTGATTGTAATCTCTAATAGTTGTAGAAACCGCTTTTTGCAAATTAAACGCTGGTAATGCAGGAACGAGCGATGGCAGATAATCATCCGATGTTCCCTCGCCACGAACCGCAGCAATGGGAAGAATAAAATCGCCCAGTTGATTCTTCTTTTTCAAACCACCACACTTGCCCAAAAACAGGCAAGCTTTCGGCTCAACGGCACCCAACAAATCCATAACGGTAGCAGCGTTGGCACTGCCCATCCCAAAATTGATGATGGTAATGTCGTTGGCTGTAGCAGATGGCATGGTGTTGTTCTTTCCTTTTACCTCCACTCCATTCATCGTAGCAAACATTTCTACATAATTCTGGAAGTTGGTAAGAAGAATATATTTTCCAAAATCTTCTACTGCCACGCCCGTATAGCGCGGCAACCAATTCTGTACTATTTCTTCTTTGTTCTTCATTGGCGGTGAAGTTACGGAAGATGGGTGAGTGATTCCTTTTCAATAATACTTGAATCGCCAATCTATTTGAGCCAAATCTACAAAAGAGGGCAAAGCAATCTGTGTTGGAACGTGGCTATAATTCTCTTTTTGTCTGGCCTCATCCGAAAGAATCAAGTCACCATTAGCATGAATTCTCAGATGATTTGAGTCATACAATGTGTGTATGTCAGCTCGCATACAAAACCCATTCACTATGTGATCCAACCCTTGATATTTTACTGGCCGAATGTGCGCTGCTTCAAGAACCGTTTCCATTCTTACTCCAGTTATCAAGCATGTACTTCCATAGGCTTCTAGAATCAGTTTTCTAGACATGCTCTGATTGGGGCGCTCAAGAACTTCTCTAGCCACTCGCTTCCTTTCAATATTTGTTGGTATTTCCGACCTCCTGATTATCTTTTCAATTAGGATTAGCTCCGTTTCTCGAATTTCCATTGAGAAAAGGTCAATTATCTCGTTCACCGAAATACTGGAAAGCGCATACCTTTCTTTCAAATTCACATCATCTACAACCTTGGAACAGAGGCCATAATACTCTAAAAACAGCATGTATTCCCTTGCCATTCGTTTATCATTGGCTTCTGGTGCACAATTCGGCCAGTGGCTAAGATCCAGCTTATTCTGACGATATAAACTAATCGCTTCCACGTATTCATCCGGCAGACCATTATCACCTGCCAAAGGAATTATAATTCCAATTAGTTCTTCAACCGAGATATAGGATTCACGAATCCCAAATTGTGCTTGCAAGTCGCAAATAACCCGAAGTATAATCTCAAAGGGACGAAAGCGCAGTCCTACCAAATCCCATTCGGCTATATCTGATTCAATTCGCCTATTGGGCAATTCGAGTGTTGTCAGAACAGTTGTAGCAAACTCAACCTGAGAAATATTTCCATCTGCCAATTCTCTACCGAAATCCGAAAGGACTATTTCGCCCTTTTTCCCTTCATCAAGCATTCCAAGACCGCGCCAGTATTGACCTGAGTTTCTGAATATGTTCCTATCTGCCGACCTGACCAAGTTGACAGAAGAGTCTGTCTCTTGCTGTACTAATCTAAGTCCATCGTTTACCTTTTCAGAACTGAACTTACCAAACTCATTTGCGCGCAGAACTCTAAGAATCCCCAAATAAACTGGAGGACTATTCAGAGATTCGGTTGGCGTATAGACAGCCCAGCGCCATTTATAAGTTGGGAATGGCTTCTTCGGAATTCTCATACATCACATGGTTTAACGTAATCGGAAATTGCCTTGCAATCGCATACGCAAGCTTCGGAGGAACGGCATTCCCAATCTGTCTGTAAGCACTTGAATTACCCCCTAAAAACTCAAAGTCCAGCGGAAATGATTGCACCGTTGCCAATTCCCTAACACTCATTCTCCTCTTGTTATTCGGATGATGGAGAACCACCACACCTCCCTTTGAATCACCTCTTCCAGTTACCGTGGGTGCAGGTTTTCGGGGATCAATTTCTCTATTCCCTAAATAGCCATTGAACTTTAGTTTAAACTTTGAATATGTATGATTAAGAAATTCATTGGGGAGGTCAGGGTCTGGTATATTTCTAAGAGCTGCTTCTACGCTTACCCATGGCTTGAGTTTATCATTGAACAAATTTGAACCGTTGGAATGTGTTGGGCTAGGATGTGCCACATCAAACTGTAAGTCGTTTCGAACTCCAATAATTATGACCCTCTCTCTTCGTTGAGGAACACCAAAATCAGCAGCATTCAATACTTCGTACTTAACCATATACCCTGCTTCCTCAAAGTCAGAAATAATCAGGTTAAATATTTTTCCTTGCTCCAAAGACAGGATTCCCTTTACATTTTCTGCCACAAAACACGCAGGGCTCTTCTCATTCAGAACTCTAAGAAACTCTAGATACAGTTTATTCCGTTCATCCTTCTCGCTCCGTTTCGTATTGGCAACCGAAAAGCCCTGACAAGGAAATCCGCCTATTAGAACATCGTGGTCAGGTATAGATTCGCTTCCAATGTTCAGAATATCATCGCAGATGATGTGATTACCGATATTCTGACGGTACGTATCGGTAGCATCCTCATAATTATCGTTTGCCCACACGATTTGGTGTCCGGCTTTTATAAACCCAAGGTCTAGACCACCAGCACCAGAAAATAACGATGCTACCTTCATGCCTTCTCCAATTTGGTCAATTGTTGGCCTAAGGCCATTGCAAACTTAACGGGCACCGCATTTCCGATCTGACGGTACATGCTGGTCATTGATCCATTGAACCTAAAGTCAATTGGGAATGTTTGAATCAAAGCACTTTCCCTTACACTCATTCTTCTATGATTTTTCGGATGCTGAATAGCACAAACTCCACCTTTTCCATTTCCACGGGCAAGAATGGTAGGCGAAGGTTTGTTAGGATCTGTTGTCCTATGTCCCGTGAAATTTCTATTCGTCACTTTATATTTTGAATAAACGTGATTATCCAGTCCGTGATTCGTTTCAGGCTCTGGAATGTGCGACAACGCTTCTCCCACCGTAATCCAGTTCTCCTTCTGAATCAGAGGTTCTGGAAAGCGGAATTGCTGTTCAACTGAGAGGTCTTTCCGTGTTCCTGCAATAATCACCCGCATCCGAGTTTGCGGTACGCCATAATCTGCTGTATTAAAAACTTTGTAATTGACGGAATAACCCGCCCCCTCGAAATCTTCTACTATCTGTTTAATAATAGCTCCTTTTCCAAGGCTCAGAATACCTCGAACATTTTCGGCCAGAAAGTATTTCGGCTGCTTCACATTCACCAGATTATAAAAATGGCGATACAGTACATTTCTACTGTCCTCAGGTTTTCTAAGAAGATTTGCCATTGAGAAACCCTGACAAGGAAACCCGCCAACCAGAACATCAGCTTCAGGAATCAGGTCAAAATTCAGACCAGCAATATCTCCACATACAATATGCCCACCTATATTCTCTCTGTATGTTTCGCACGAATCAGAATCAATATCATTTGCCCAAATCACTTCATGCCCAGCTTTAATCAAACCAAAATCAAGACCTCCTGCACCAGCAAATAAAGAAACAACCTTCATTTATTTTGAATTCTTCATTGAGCGGTGAAGTTACGGAATGAAGCCTGAGTGCGCACTCCTCCTTAAACCAAATAAAAAAATCCCGTTACGCTGAACGTAACGGGATTTAACTTTTATACAACGTTGTAATTGTGGGTTAAGCCACTTTTACGTTTGCTGCACTTAGTCCTTTAGGTGTTTCTTCTACTTCGTAGGTTACGTTGTCACCGTCTCTGATCTCATCAATGCAACCATTGGCGTGAACAAAAACATCTTTAGTTCCATCTTCTGGAACTATGAAACCAAATCCTTTAGTCTCGTTGAAAAATTTTACTGTACCGTTACTCATTATTATATAGTTATATGAGCGCGCAATGTACGCTTTATTCTTTTATCACAAGTTTTCAACACAAATTGCGTGCTATATTCGGCAAATGCTTGTTAAGCTCAATCTTCCTATGCATAATCAGCGCCTGAAAATGGAAGGCGGGCAGCAGCTAATCTTCTGCCAAGTGCGCAAAAAGTTTTTGGTGCTTACGCCCGAAGAATGGGTACGGCAAAACCTTGTTTCGTTTCTTCAAAAGGACCTTTCGTACCCACTTTCCCTAATGAAAATAGAGCGACAGGTAAAAGGCGGACAGCGCACCAAACGTGCCGACCTTATTATCTGCAACACGCAGGGCGAACCACAACTACTGATAGAGTGTAAAGCCGCTAGCGAAAAACTGAATAAGGAAACGTTCTTTCAGCTCGGGAGGTACAACCATTACATCAACGCTCCGTTATTAGTGATAAGTAATGGACTGGAACATTACTGCTGTACGTTGACCACGAACAATGAGTTTGAATTTTTAGAATCGATTCCAGCCTACGTTAAGTAACTTCGAGGTACATGAAACAACTATACTCTTTTCTTTTTCTCTTCTTGCCGTTTATTCTTTTTGCCCAGCAAAATGAGACTGCACTAGCAACTTACGAAAACGGAGATCAATATCTCAAAGGTGTTATCAACCTAAAGGTTAAACCTGAATTTCGAAGCTCTTGCTTTGAGAACTCAATAGAAATTCCGCATCTGATAAGTGAATTTGAATCGCTGGGGTTTAAAGAGGTGGTGAGAAAGTTCCCTTCTGTGCAAGCACCAACTTCACTCTTCAATGAGCAAGGCCAAAAACTGGCAGACATTTCATTGATATATAAACTGACTGTTCCTGTTGAAACAGACATCATCGCGCTAGCTAAAAAGCTTTCTGAAATGACTTGGATTGAGTATGCCGAGCCGCAATTTGTAAGTAGCAGCCATTACGTTCCGAATGACGGACAGTTGAACGCGGTTATGCCTTATCACTACGACAACATCAATGCGTATGAGGCGTGGGACATCACTCTTGGAGATACCAATGTTGTAATTGGCATTACGGAGACCGCCATTTACAATCTTCACCCAGATTTTGTGGGTAATATCAAATACAATTATGATGATCCCATTGGAAATGGCGATGATGATTTGGACACCTATATAGACAACTACGCTGGATGGGATATGGTTGATAACGATAATGACCCATTTAGAAATGGAGAAATTCATGGCGATGCGGTTTCGGGTATTGCAGCCGCCACGGCAGATAATAGTATCGGGTTTGCGGGAATCGGGTTTAAGTGCAAGTTTTTGCCCGTTAAAGTGGCTGGCAGTACGCCTACAATTACCCATGGCTATGAGGGCATTACCTATTGCGTAGAACAGGGCTGCTCAATCGTGAATTGTTCTTGGGGTAACAAAACATTTAGCCAAGTAGCGCAGGATGTGGTAACGTGGGCTGCGGTAAACAATGATGTGGTGCTGGTTGCATCTGCTGGAAACGAAGATTCGGAAGACATGTACTATCCTGCATCATACAATTATGTTTTGAGTGTAACGGGCGTAGATCCAAGTGATGTATTTGAGCAAGGCGTCAACACGTTTTCGAGAAATGATTCGGTAGATGTAAGCGCACCAGGCATTGACATCTTTACTACTGCTTACTTGAGTGGAACCGTCTATTACCAACCTCCTCAAGGTGGAACATCTATGGCGGCACCTATTGTCTCAGGTATTGCTGGATTAGTTCGCTCCCAGTTTCCTTGCTTTAATGCTGCACAGGTTATTGAAAAAATCAAATCATCGGCAGATCCAATAGATGGATTGGCACTTAATATTCCTTACGCTGGCCTTATTGGTACTGGTCGGGTAAATGCCGAGGCTGCAGTAACGGGTATTCCATGCAACCCAGTGGGAATAACGGAGGCAGCCACATCGGCATCGCTTACAGTTTATCCTAACCCTGCCTCAAAAGAGGTCAATATTAGAATGTCTAATACTGCCGATTGGAACATCAGTATATACGATACGCAAGCGCGGTTGGTTTACAATGAAACGGTCAAATCAGACCGTGCTATCATCTCAAACCTTGCCACAGGTTTTTATGTGCTGAGGGTTTCTAATGACGCCAACACCTTTAGCCGAAGGGTATCCATTCTTACAGATTAAAGCAAAAAAGAAAGCCTCAAACTGATGTTACAGTTTGAGGCTTTGATGAATCATAGACCTTCAAGGTTTTCAAAACCTTGAAGGTCTTTCTTTTGCTTTTAATCAATGTACAACTGATAAGGAAGTCGAGCCTGAACTCCTTCCATCTGCATCAATTCTTCTACATCTTTTACATAATGGTAGTATTGACCTAATCGGTGCTTCAAGAAAACCTCTTCTCCTTGACCGGTAATCTGCTCCATCAACTGCTGCATTTGGTCTTTCTGAGCCGGAAACTCAACCACTCTGTAGTTTTCAACCTCGGCCATACGAGCTGCAATTTCAATGGCATCTCCAATACCTCCAAGCTTGTCAACCAAACCGATTTCCAACGCATCTTCTCCACTCCACACACGGCCTTGACCAATAGAGTCTATTTGATCCGTTGTCATTCCTCTTCCTGCAGCTACTTTGGTGATAAAATCAAGATAGATTTCGTTTACTCCATTTTGGATGATGTCTCTTTCTAATGGGGTAAGTGCCCGCATTGGTGTTCCGAGGTCGGCAAAACGGTTTGTCTTAACGGTATCTACCATAATACCGAGTTTGTTGTTAATCAATTTCTGAGCGTTCATCAAAACTCCAAATACTCCGATAGAACCTGTAATTGTATTTGGTTGTGCCACAATAGAATCTGCAGCGCAAGCAATGTAATATCCACCCGAGGCCGCTACGTCACCCATAGAAACAACAACCGGCTTTGCTTCTTTGGCAAGAACAACTTCTCTCCAAATTACATCCGAAGCAAGAGCGCTACCACCCGGGCTATTTACACGAAGAACAATGGCTTTAATCTTGTCATCCTTTCTCGCCTTTCTAATCTCAGCAGAAATTTTCTCCGAACCGATTGTTTCGTCATCGCCTTTCCCGCCTTCAATGCTTCCAATTGCATAAACAACCGCTATCTTTTCCTTTTTAGTGACCTTTTCGTCATCGCCCTTTGGCTTTGGAGCATCCTTATACTTAGCCAAACCAATGAAGTTGATTTTCTTGTCTTCATCTTCAATCTCCAATTTTGCACGAAGATTTTCCATTACCTGATCCTTGAACAGGAGTTCATCAACTAATCCATTCTCTAAGGCACCCTTCCCATTTTGGATGGTTGCATTCTGTGCAAATCCGTCCAGTTCTTCAACGGTTTTGCCTCTTCCTTCAGAAATTCTACGAAGCATTGTATTCCAAAGGTCAGACATGTAAGTCATGGTTTGCATGCGGTTTGCCTCACTCATCTTGTCTAAGATTAACGGCTCAACGGCACTTTTAAACTTTCCATAACGGATAATTTGCGGCTCCACTTCTAGCTTCTCAAACATGCCTTTCATAAACATCATCTGAGCACCAAGGCCTTTCCATTCAAGCATTCCTTGCGGATTTAACCACAATTCGTCAGAAACAGATGCCAAGTAATATGCTTTCTGAGTATATATTTCGCTGTAGCTCACAATCCACTTTCCGCTTTCTTTAAAGCGAAGAAGAGCATTTCGAATTTCCTCAACAGTAGCCATTCCTGCTGGAACACTTTGCATGTCCAAGTAAACACCCTTGATTTTGTCATCGTTAGCGGCATTCTCCAAGCTTTCGAGAATATCGTTTAGTCCAACGGATGGTTTTTGCTCGAAAGTCATAGGGTCGATGTTTCCGAACGGACCTCCTCCTGCTCCTCTCTCTTTTATCTCGAAATTGAGTTTGATATGAAGGACAGAGTTATCTTTTACTTCTACTGCTTGTTTATCTCCCATTGAAGCTCCAATACCTGCTAGGATACCGAACAACAAGAAAATGCCAACTACCAATCCGAGGGCGCTGGCAAACATAAATTTGAAAAATTGTTTCATCTGGTGGTGATTTGATTTGAGCCGCAAAGGTAATAACCGAATTAAACAGTAGGCGTGGCGGTTGTTATCAAATGTTAAGCGGCTTTAACCATACTCAAGATTAGGGAGCAGGTCTTCGGTTATATTTGCGCTGATGTCAATTTCAACAGAAAAATACGTCCTACTTACAGGCTCCGACCTAGGGAACAGAGAATCTAATCTCGCCTTGGCTCTTGAGCTTATTCAGAAGCGTTTAGACCAGCAATGTCGAACCTCTGAAATAATGGAAACTGAGCCTTGGGGATTTAACTCCGAGACCCGGTTTCTTAATCAAGCCATATTAATTACAACTGAATTGGCTCCAGAACAGCTGCTGAAAGAAATTCTAAAGATTGAAGTAGAAATAGGTAGAGTTCGAGAAAAGACCCAATGGGTATCGCGGATGATAGATATCGACATTCTCTGTGCAGAAAACTTGATTCATCATACGGTCAATCTTGTGATTCCTCATGTGCAGCTACACCATCGCAGTTTTGCGCTTAATCCACTCTGTCAACTTGCTGGACATTGGAACCATCCACACTTTGGCAAAACCTATGCTCAATTAAACACGGAAGTGAATCAATCAATTGTATCCAATTCTCGTATAGCCTAATGTCTAGACCAAAAGAGTATGAATATGTGGTTATTGAAGGTAACATCGGTTCGGGAAAAACAACCTTATCTAAGTTATTGGCGGAACGCTGGGGTTCGAGGCTAATGCTAGAAGAGTTCAAAGACAATCCATTTTTGCCCAAATTCTACGAAAACCCAAAAGAACATGGGTTCGCTCTGGAGCTTAGCTTTTTAGCCGAACGTTATCATCAAAAAAGAGATGAACTCAATCGAACAGACCTCTTCAGACCAGGAATCGTCTGCGATTATTCGTTCGCGAAATCCTTGGTATTCTCAAGAATCAACTTAGATCAAGATGAGTTTGAGTTGTACCAGAACCTATTCCATATAATTCATGGCAGACTGCCAAAACCAGACCTTCTCGTTTTCCTATACTGTAGCCCTGAAAAATCTTTGAGTCAGATAAAAAAACGAGGAAGAGCGTACGAACAAGAAATTTCGTTGGAATACTTGGACAATATAAATCAAGGTTACTTGAAATTCTTCAAGCAACAAACTGAACTTAGAATCATTCTTATTAACACCAATCACCTCGATTTTGTAGCCTCCCCAGATGACCTCAACCGCATTTTTAGCACAATTGAATCCAGCTATGTAACTGGTACTCACATAATTGAATCGTGCTAAAACTATAAATTCACAGTTGTTAGATTCAACTGGTAATTAAACGGTGAATCATAAAAAAAATTGAATGCTTTGGTAATTGCTAACATTAGTTAATTTTGCAAGATGTCTGGCTGAGGAATATTCAAACAGGCATATACGCTAAGCAAGAACCAAACACAACAAACATGAAAAAGAGTTTACTCTTTGTAGCATTATCAGTTTTGATTGTCGGAACCAGTTTCGGACAAGATGAAGCGAAAAGCAAAACCAAAAGAAAGTTCAACTACTTCGCAATTGGCCTCCACGGAGGATGGACTCAGTTTTATGGTGATATACGCCAATATGACTTTGGATATGCGCAAGCTAAGTACGATGTAAATAACGGAGCTGGTGGATTTTTTGTAGATTATCAGTTGAATTCCGTTATAGGGTTTAGAGCGAATGTGCTTGTAGGAACTCTTGGTGGATCGAAGCGCGGAAAGTGGAATACGCTGGAGCAAAATGTTCGTTTCAAAACTTTCTTTGTTGACTACACTCTTAACACGACAGTTAATTTTATTAACCTTATGTATTCTGACAGAACTAAAGATCGTCTTTTCACAGCTTACGTTGTTGGTGGTGTTGGTTTCACGTCATTTCGTGTCCGTAAATTTAGATTAGACGGCCCTAATGCAGGTGATTGGCTGCAGAGCGAACCATTCAGCAACAAAGACAACGAAGAAAAGAAAATGACAACCGAGCTAATACTGCCTGCTGGTCTTGGTGTCAAGTTTAGACTTTCTAAGCGATTTGACTTGGGACTTGAGTACACGCAAAGGTTTTCTCCAGCTGGAGACAAACTTGACGGAACTGTTGCGGGCAAAAGAGGAAGCGATGGTTACGGCTATTTCGATGTATTCTTTGCAATCAAACTTGGCAAACAAACACATGCTAAAGAATGGGTAAACCCTTTCCAAGCGCTTAACCAAAACATGGCTGATCTTCAGGCTAACGTTGATGGTCTTGCACAAGATGCTGACGGTGACGGAGTTTCTGACATCTTCGACAAGGAGGAAAACTCACCTGCCGATGTAGCAGTTGATGGTAGCGGTCGTTCGTTAGACACTGATGGTGATGGTGTTCCTGATTACTTGGATGCTGACCCATTCACTTCTAAAGGAGCTAGAGTGGACGAAAATGGTAAAGAACTAGATTCGGATAGTGATGGAGTTGCAGATAGTCAGGACATTGAGCCGAACACCGAAGCTGGTGCGTTGGTTAACTTCCAAGGAAAGACAATCAATTTAGAAGCAACTGGAAGCAGTTCTTCTACAAATGTTTCTGGAAGCCTTCCTTCAATCTACTTCAAGGTTAATAGTGCTAGAATTGATTACTGGTCTAGCTACGACAGACTTGCGGAGGTTGCTAAGCTTATGAAGGCCGATAGTGGAATTAACGTGAAAGTTGTTGGTAGCGCTGATAAAACTGGTGCCGAAGACTTCAATAATTCACTTGGAGAGAAACGAGCGCAAGCAGCTGTTGATCACTTGGTTAAGATTTACGGCCTAGATGCTGGAAGATTCACAATTGCAAGTGAAGGAGAAACTAACCCACTTTCAGTTTCGGACGAAGCCTTGAATGTGAACAGAAGAGTTGACTTCATTCTTCAATAAGAAAACAATCGAATAAAGGAAAGCCCGTCACGAATGTGACGGGCTTTTTTTATGTACTAAACTTTTTGACTAGCTCCCAAAGGACTACACCAACGGAAACTGAAACATTTAGTGAGTGCTTGGTTCCATTTTGAGGAATCTCAATAAAGTCATCGCAAACATCCAAAACCTGCTGCGACACTCCTTTTACCTCGTTACCGAAAACCAAAGCAGTTTGAGGATACGGTCTGAGCAGCTGAAATTTGTGCAGCTCAATACTACCCAAAACCTGCTCTACCCCGCAAATTCGATAGTCGTTTGAGCGCAATACCGCAATCGCCTCCATACAACTTTCAGCATATTCCCATTCTACCGACTCGGTGGCACCCAACGCTGTTTTCTGAATTTCGCGGTGCGGTGGTTGTGCCGTAATTCCACACAAGACAATCTTTTTGATTGCAAACGCATCTGCAGTACGAAAAACCGAACCAATATTATGCAGACTCCGAATATCATCTAGCACAACAACCAGAGGGAGTTTGCTTGATTTTTTGAATTGATCGACACTCTTTCTACCCAACTCATCCATCTCCAATTTCCGTCCTTTCATCAGTATCAATATCAAGCGTTCATGTTTCGTAAACGCTACCCGATATAATTAACTTAGCGCGTTCCGATTCACGAAAGTAAAACAGATAATCTTGGCGAAAATAGTCGCAAACAAAGACAAGGAAACACCGCTGATGAAACAGTACAATGCCATCAAGGCAAAGTACCCAGATGCGCTGCTTCTTTTCCGCGTAGGCGATTTCTATGAGACTTTCCGTGAGGATGCAATCCGTGCCTCTACGGTGTTGGGAATTGTTCTTACAAAACGAGCCAACGGCAAGGCAGCGCATATTGAATTGGCTGGTTTTCCTCACCATTCGCTGGAAACATATCTACCAAAGCTTGTTCGAGCCGGGCATCGTGTGGCAATTTGTGACCAATTGGAAGACCCAAAGCAAGCCATTGGCATTGTAAAGCGAGGAGTAACTGAGCTGGTAACGCCTGGCGTTTCTTTCAACGATAATGTACTTGAACAACGTTCAAACAACTTTTTATGCAGTCTCCATTTCAGCCAACCCAACATCGGAATTTCATTCTTAGATATTTCGACTGGCGAGTTCTTGTTGGCTCAAGGGAATGAACTGTACATTAAAAAGCTGATAAAGAATTTTGAGCCAAGTGAAATCCTTTTTAGAAAAAGCTATCGGAATCAATTCCATGAAACATTTGGTGATGGGCATTGCACGTTTACCATGGAAGACTGGGTTTACACAACTCAATTCGGAACAGAGGTTCTGAACAACCATTTCGGCACAAAAAATTTAAAAGGATTTGGCGTAAGCCATCTCGAAGAAGGTGTCATTGCCGCAGGTGCAGCGCTTCAATATCTATCTGACACACAGCATAGCAAAATCGCCCACATCAATGCACTTTCCAGAATTGAAGAGGAAAAGTTTATGTGGGTTGATGGGTTTACGGCAGCTAATCTGGAAATCCTACGCCCCAACCAACTAGACGGAAAATGTCTGCTTGACATCATCGATAGAACCCAAACTCCAATGGGTTCTCGTATGATGAAACGCTGGGTTTCATTTCCATTAAAGGAGAAATCCCAAATTGAAAAGAGATTAGATGCAGTTTCTAAACTCCTGAATTCTGAAGAAACTCGTAGTAACCTAAACGCCTCGCTAAACAACATTGCCGACCTAGAAAGGTTGGCCTCAAAACTTTCTGCTGGACGAGTTAACCCTAGAGAGTTACTTTCGCTTACTCGATCGCTGAATGAACTCCCAGCGCTCATTTCCAATGTCAAATCGCTCAAGGGCGAGGGATTAACCGAAATTGCAAATCTGATAAATCCATGTTCCAACGCACTTGAAACATTAGAGAAGTGCATTTCGGAAGATGCTCCCATCAAAATAAACAAAGGTTCTGTCATCCAGAAAGGGTATTCTCAGGAGCTAGATGAGTTGCGAGATCTTTCATTCTCTGGAAAAGATTATTTGGTTGGTATTCAAAAGCGAGAATCAGTAGCAACAGGAATTACAAGCCTAAAAATTGGTTTTAATAATGTGTTCGGATATTATTTAGAAACAACCAATGCGCACAAGGACAAGGTTCCAGAGGAATGGGTTCGAAAACAAACGCTGGTCAATTCGGAGAGATACATAACCGAAGAACTCAAAGTTTACGAAGAAAAGATTCTTGGTGCCGAGGAAAAGATTCTCACACTCGAATCAAGGCTATATCAAGAGGTCCTGAACAACTTAAATCAATATGTTATCTCCTTGCAACAGAACGCAAGTTTATTAGCGCAGATTGACTGCCTCCTATCATTTGCCGAAGTAAGCGAGGTCAATCAGTATGTTCAACCACAATTCTCTGAAGAAAGTATCATTCAGATAAAGGACGGAAGACATCCGGTGATTGAAAAATCGCTTCCAATTGGAGAAAGTTATGTTTCCAATGATGTTTATTTGAATAACCAAACGCAACAGATTTTGGTTATTACGGGACCAAATATGTCTGGTAAATCTGCCTTGCTACGCCAAACAGCCTTAATCACCATCATGGCACAAATGGGTTGTTTCGTGCCTGCCAAAAGTGCAACCCTGGGAATTGTAGATAAAGTCTTTAGTCGTGTTGGAGCTTCAGACAACCTCTCTCAAGGCGAATCAACGTTCATGGTAGAAATGAATGAGGCCGCCAGCATTCTGAATAACATGACTTCTAAAAGCTTGGTGATTTTAGATGAGATTGGCCGCGGAACGAGCACCTACGATGGAATATCCATCGCCATGGCCATTGTAGAATACATGCATGAAGGAGAAAAGGCAACTCCGAATGTGCTGTTCGCCACACATTATCATGAGCTTAACGAACTGGAAAAACGTTTTGAACGCGTAAAAAACTTCCACGTAAGTGTAAAAGAAGTCGGTAAGAAAATTCTGTTTCTGAGAAAACTACTTCCTGGGGGAACAGAACACAGCTTCGGCATCCATGTGGCAAAAATGGCCGGAATGCCATCCGTTGTTGTTAATCGGGCAAAAGAAATTCTTGGCAAACTAGAAGAATCGCACTCAGACAATTCTGGAAAACCAAATAAAAAGACTGCTGTTGATAATATGCAGCTGAGCTTCTTTCAGTTAGACGACCCTGTTCTTGAACAGGTAAAGGAGGAAATTGAAGAAATAGACATTGATACCCTTACCCCAGTAGAAGCACTTTTAAAATTGCACGGAATAAAGAAGTTACTCGGAAGCAGAAAGTGATTTTGCCGCATAAGGAATTTATTTAGTTTTGCACTCCAATTTTGCGAGAATAGCTCAGTGGTAGAGCACGACCTTGCCAAGGTCGGGGTCGCGGGTTCGAATCCCGTTTCTCGCTCACTCTCAAACGCAAATCCTCCACGCGGAGGATTTTGCATGTTGGGCCCGGATGGTGGAATTGGTAGACACGCAGGACTTAAAATCCTGTGGCCGATGAGGCCGTGCGGGTTCGACCCCCGCTCCGGGTACCATTATCTTCAAAAAGATGATAGATCTTCGAAGTGATACAGTTACCAAGCCTACTCCCGAAATGTTGGAGTATATGTTGCGAGCAAAGGTTGGTGACGATGTTTTTGGAGAAGACCCAACCGTTAACGAACTACAACGTTTTGCTGCCGATATGTTTGGAGTAGATGCAGCTCTATTCTGTCCGAGTGGGACGATGGCAAATCAGATTGCTATTAAAGCCCAAACACATCCGGGTGATGAACTGGTTTGTGATGAAGGAGCGCATGTTTACTACTATGAAGGTGGTGGAATAGCATCCAATTCTGGAGTAACTACAAGAACATTAAAAGGTAACAGAGGTATGTTCACGGCTGAGCAATTGCAAGAAGCACTTAGACCAGAAAACATTCACTTTCCAAAGACATCAATTGTTTCTATTGAGAATACTTGTAATCGTGGTGGTGGAAAAGTGTTCGACTTTTCTGAGATTGAAAAAATTCGAGAAGTCTGCGATGAAAAGGAGCTAAAACTACACTTAGACGGTGCCCGACTTTTCAATGCCTTGGCTAAGGAAGGACAGTCACCAAAGAATTTTGGTCAGGTTTTCGATACAATTTCCATATGCTTGAGCAAAGGCCTTGGAGCCCCCGTTGGCTCATTACTACTTGGCAACAAAACACTCATCAATAAAGCTATCAGAATTAGAAAAGCATTTGGCGGTGGAATGCGACAGGCTGGTTTTATGGCTGCTGCCGGACTTTATGCACTTCAAAACAATGTTGTGCGACTTAAGGAGGACCATGACTTAGCATCTAGTATCGGAAGCCATCTCAACTCCTTGGGTTATATTGAGCACGTACTTGAACCACAAACGAATATGGTTGCATTCAAGCTATCGGAAACAGTGGTTTCTTCAAATTTCCTGAGGCATCTTACAAAAGACAACATACTCGCTTTCGATATTGGGGAAAACTGTATTCGATTTGTTACTCATTTAGATTTACCAACAGATTCCTTAACCAGAATCAAAAGTTGCTTATTGAACTATAATAGTTCTTGTTAAGCAGAAATTTTACCCTTAATCCAACTGTCGAATCTTACAATTTCGGGTCCAGCAGGATTCCACTCAAATCCCTCTGCCTCGTTTAGACAAAGTTCGAGCGTCTCATTGTTTTTTTTAGAAATAGCGTCATAATCAAGCTCTCGTCTCAACAGATTGCTTATCAGCTCGATAGAAGCACGCACTCTAGGTGTATCCAACTTCTTATAGCGCGTTAGGAATTTTCGGGTGGCATCAAGTTTAAACTCGAGCCATTCTTCGTCCTTCAATTCAATTAAAATAAGCATTTCCAACATTCGAAACTGAATATTCCAGTCATCCCTTTGTTTCATCAAGTCTCCATTTTGGTTTAAGGTTTTGAAAGCTGAATCAATATCAGAAGTCAGAAATTCTCCGCAAGCTTTTATGTACAACCATTGAGGTAGAAAATGTTCCCTTGCCCCAATTCGAGGATGCATCATAGCTTTTTCGATTGTTTGCATGATACCTGCATAATCTTGATCTGCCATTTGAGCTAACCCTAAAAACTGCAAACTTTGAAGCCTGTTAAATCCTGCCGATGGAAAGTGCTTCTCAGCCACGCTTAGATGATTCTTGGCTTCAGAAAAGTTTCTCAACTCGAGTTGGGCTAGCCCAACCGTTTGATTTACCCCTGCCAGGTTATTCTTTGATTTTATTGCCGGACTGCGCTCTACTAACCTTAAAAAGCTAAGCCCGAGATTAACAACAAGTTCAAAGTTTTTTTGGGTTGTATGAAATTCAGTAGCAGCCATATAATACCAAAAACCGATGCGAGCAGTATTGGATTTCTCATAAAGTGCTTTTAATTCATTAATCATCGTATTCTCGAAACCATCTTTCTCTGTTTGTTCGAACTCCTGCTTAAACTGAGGTGACGTAATGTAAAAGGATAATTCCTCAGACCTTAAAATATCACTCCATATTTTCAAATTATCACGTAAATCCTCATTCATTGCAACAATTTTCTTTACATCGGAAAAACTGTAAAATGCCTCTCTCGAAATATGATTAATTGACAGCAACTCACCCTCCAGCTCATACTTTATGGCCAACCTTTTTGCCGATTGCAATATGCCTGCTCCTTCTTGTTTGGCACCGCGAAAAATAAGCACGTATGCCTGGGCAATTTTCTTTATACATTCAAACTGAGCCGCCCTATTAGCCTGAGCAATTCTCTTTGGCGACTCTTTTACCAGCAGAACGCTGAGTATATCTTCCTTCAATCTTCTTTTGAGGTGTGCAAACGAAGATGCCGAAACATCCGTAGCCAACTTCTTTTTGACAGTTTGCAAATCCGTGTGCCCTGCATCTAGCATCTTAAACAAACGCAAACGCAGATTCTCCTCAGCATTGGTTGTTCTAGCTAACATATGCATCAACATACGCTTTTCGCCCACCCTCATTACCTTAACCAAAGATATAAGCTCATCCATTGCCTCAAATATCAGAGTTCGCAATGGTGTTCGTAGTTGTTTTCTGTCGATTCGTCAATGATTTTATCAACATTATCGACACAAAAGCTTTGTTCATCGAAATTTTAAAAATTCTTTCTCCCTGACTGTCAATTAGTTAGCCATTATTCGCAAAAATAACTGAAGAAATAGTTGGATACACTAACTTATTCATCGTATGTTTGACATGTCTTATCGATATAACATAGGATTTAGTCGATAGATAAACAATAAAAACAAACCCAAAAAAACCAAACACATGGAACTGTTAGTAGCTTTTTTAATTTCTTTCGGAGTAGTTGATGCCAAAGCTGATTTGAGCAAATTGTCTAAAGACGATGCTCAATTACTTATCGAAAAGTCAGACCTGAAGAAGGATTACATTATTTGGGACGCAGAAGGAGACGATTTTTAATTCTATTCCTCGCTCAATACAGAGGAGTATGATTGTATAGGACTGGTTTAGTCCGGATTTTCAGAAAAAGAGGTTATAAATGCTTCTTTAGAACTCAGCTCTACTGAGTCAATATTAACGCATAGATGCAAATCTAAGGTATTGTTAATCAATATCTTAGATTTACTCGTTACCGTAATTCGTGGTCAACACAACCCGTGTGTTTCCTTGTACACCTATATATGCAGATTTACATTTGGTGCTGTAATCATGCTGCTATTGGTTTTAGCGGCACAAAACAAAAGGAAACATGGAAGCAGTATTCTCAACCCTAACAGACGAGCAAAGAGTAAATACGTTGAACAGCGTTTACCAAAAAGGTCTTTCAACCCCGAAAGACACTCTTGCATTTTCATCAGACAAATTGGTTTACTTAAAACCATTTATTTCTAAACTTCAGAATGACAATGGCATTACGGAAGACCTTAGTAGCCGCATAATGGCGCGCCAAGTAATCGATGAATTACTTCAAGATATTGTGGAAGAAATTGAAGTAAGCGCTTCCAGCAAGACAGCTGCCAACAAAATTGTATTTGAATACGGCCTTGGCATCTTCATAAACAATCCAGAAGAAGACATTTACTATTCTAGTAAAGTGGCCTAATAAATAAGATAGAATTAACGAAACCCTTCAATTATCATGTGTCCATCAGATATTTTTCAGCTTCCAGTTTCTACCCTAGGCTTTGGCCCGGGTGCCGAGGTCTTTGCTTCCGACCGACAGTACCCCTGTAGCATAGCTGTTAAAGAAGAAGGACTTGAGGATAAGGTTAAAATTCAGGTTCAGCGCGATGAAACAAGTATCTGGGTAGATTACGAAGAAGGAGAACTATTAATAGGAAAGAAAATTAAGTGTCGAATCGCTTATGGGGGTGAAACCAAACAAATTACCATTGAGGTATTCCATACCTGATTCTTACTTGGTCAGCTTGTATATTAGAATCAGGCAAACACCGACACTTAATATTACGTTTGCAGCGGCAGCCAAATGGCTGCCGTTTTTCATTAACTGAACTGTTTCGAAACTAAACGTTGAAAATGTGCTGAAACCACCACAGAAACCGACAAGTACCCCTGCCTGAACCAGCCTGTTTCCGTCCGTTTTTCCCAACAGACCAACAATTAGAATCAATACCAGGCAGCTGAGAACATTGCTTGCGAAAGTTGCCACGGGCAACTCTCCATGATAAAAGCGGGATACAACGAGAGAAAGCAGATAGCGCGTTAAGGAACCTAAACCACCGCCAAGAAATACAACTAGATATGTCATGCTGATTTTAGTTTTCGCTTAATAATGATGGCAAAGAAAGCTCCAATTAGGGAGCCAAATAATGCTCCAACTATAACGTCTCCCGGATAATGTACACCTAGATAAACGCGACTAAATGATACCATAAATGCCCAACCGAATAACAAAATCCAGACGCTAGAGAAATGCTTTAACATGACAAATATGAAGGTTGCTAATCCAAAAACATTTGAAGCATGAGAAGAAATAAACCCAAATTGCCCTCCACATTTACCTGTGGGTAGCTTAAGCGTGCCGATCAAATCTGGATTATGGCAAGGTCTTAAACGTTGAAAAGTATCCTTAAACAATTCTACTGACCCTTGATCTGTTAGAACTACCAATCCAAAGACTGCAAGTAGAATCCAAAGAGTATGCTGAACGCCAAATTTTCTAATCAACTGATACAATAAAAATCCATAAAGCGGAATCCAAATCCACTTACTGCTAATCAGAACCATCAAATTGTCAGCAGACGTATTTCCTCCCCACTTATTGACCAAAAGAAAGAGTTCTAGGTCAATCTGTGACAGCGAACTCAACATGTAATTTTACTCCTTAATGACTGTATATGTGGACCGAACAGATTTGTCGGAAATTGAGACTATATATAATCCAGATTCTAGATGTGACAAATCCAACATATTATTTGACCCTTTGACGGAGGCTGAAAGTACTACTCGTCCCGTACCGTCAATCAACTCAACATTATAAGTTCCCTGTGCTAATAAACTTAGATTCAAATACTCCGAACACGGATTTGGATAAAGACTGGCCGCAATTGTTTGCTCAACTACAGATGCGGGAGCGTCTATCTCAACCACAGCAAAAATTGCGAGCTGAACTTCCAACCCCCATGAATAAGCCGACTCGGCCACCTGAAACCACACACTATCACTTGTAAGTTCCCAAGCATTATTATTGCCGCTAGCATCGCCATCTGTAGTAGAAACCAGACCAACTGAATCTTCAGCAGCCAACTGCGTTAAATCTAACCCAATAGAAAAGTTATTTCCTACAATAATGGGGGTTAAACTGAAATCAGCTATTGAAAATGAACCATCATCTACAAGCTGAGAAACAGGAATTGTTATGCTTGCAAGAATGCTATCTGGTGCAACTGAATCTTGGGGAGTTTCTGAACCAACCAAAATTCCGGATCCGTAGTTATCGTAGATGTTAACATTCACCACCGATTCCGGATTTGCAGAACTATAAATTACTGCTCCAAATTCAATCAAGACTTCGGTTAACGTAACTGGATTTTCGACCTGAAAAGTTTGAGCTTTCACTCTATCGTTGTACCCATTATTTCCGAATGCAAAACCACCATTAGGTGATGTATAGAGCGTTGGTGTTCCATTCCTGTATTCAATTATTCCCAACGTATCAACGATTTGGCTGAATCCACTTAGAGAGAACAGGAAAGTCAAACCAATGAGTAACCATTTTTTCATTACACAAAGGTAATGAAGCAAAAAGAAAAGAGGCTGTCTCATAATAGAAACAGCCCCTTCATTACTTGGGTATGAATCAATTACTGAACTACAACTCTTTGTGTTAGTGAAGAATTTGAACCAACCAATTGAACCATGTAGATTCCTTTAGCAAGGTTTGTAAAATCAACAGTTGTTTTATTAGCCTGACCAACTTTGGTGGACAAGTTCTCAGAGAAAACCAACGCTCCGTCAACACCAATTACGTTAATTGTAACGTTCTGGTCTTCTTTAGAAACAAAGTTAATGTTCAGGTTATCGTTTGTTGGGTTAGGATAAATGTTCACACCAGACACATCTTCGTTCTCCTCAATACCAATAGCCGGATCGAAAACCGCACGTATCGCTGAAGAATAATCCCAACCTACAAACCAGTTTACGGCTCCTCCTACTCCAAATGCACCATAGTTTACTGCACCAAAATCGGCATCAACTCCCCATCCGTTAAGGGTCATAACATCATCACCTCCAAAAGTAGAGACTGCCAAAATATAACTAGTACCTGCAATTAAGGAAATGGGGTCGTCTAAAATAAATGTTTGCCATCCTCTGCTGGTAATCTCTACCCCTTGATACTCAGAATCAACTATGTCCTGCACGTTCTGACCAACGGTATGCACCTCTAACGTAAGGCTTAGTGGAACTGAACTTGATGCTGTAGTAGAGTTGCCGAATGACACCTTAATTGCATAGAGATCGGCATCTACGACTGGCACAAATATGCTTCCCTGCGAGTATTCTAGCAATGTTTGATCTTGCGCAGAAACCACATATCCTCCGTACGGTCCGTCCCAAAGAGCTTGTCTCTCATGAGACCATTCGTAGTTGCTCATTTCAAAAACTCTTTGAAGCGTATTATTGGCTGGGGTTGCATCTGCTTGATCTCCAACAACGCTACAATCAATCGTATATACTCCTACCTCGCTAGGAACAAACCCTGTATCGAACCAACCGGTATCAGTAACTGCAGATGCAAGCGCACTGCTTACAGTAAAAGAGCCATTATTAACAGAGTTTCCATTAAGCAGAATGTCATATTCACAGACAATATTGGTCTGTTCAGTTCCGCCACTGTTGGTAACAACTACTCCCAAGTATTTTGATTGGGCTTGGGCCAGTGGTGTTATTTCATATTCCCAATCTCCAATGACATCTCCATGAAAAATCTGACTAAGTTCTAAATCGTTCTCAACACCTTCAACCAGCGCAATATCATCCACCTGCCAAAAATAGCCGTAGCCCTCGTAGCGCAACCGAACCCAGACGGCAGGCTGTCCTCCAGCTACCGCACTAATATCCTTATATGCAACTGCATTCTGAGCAGTTGCATCATTTGCCGCAAATCCAGCATGCAATTCATAAGAGGTCCAACTCGTGCCATCAGTACTGACCTCCAAATACGTTTGACTGGCGAGAGCCTTGTAAAATTCCTGAAACGTGACCGCTACTACAGGATATGAGGACAGATCGATCGGAGCCGTATTCATTATATAGGTATCAAACTCAACACCTGTCGGAGCGCCTGTTACAGGATCCGAAGAACCGTTCCCATCAGGATCGAACATCACCCAACCGTCAGAGACCGTTGTTGATTGAATATCACCCCAGCTACCGCTGAATGTGCCATAAGGGCCATCAGTTGTGTATTCCCAAAGCGAATCTGCGGTTCCTACTGCGCCTGTTGTTCCTAATGTCCAGTTGCTCAAATCGGCAAAACTATCAGACCAAATCGTATCTCCCACAGCTCGGTCTGAAAAACCGTTTTGGGTACTAACAACTGGCTTGGCCTGTTCGATATCTCCAGCCATTTGCAAATTATACTGATTGTTTATTGGCAAGCTAGCACCTTCTTGCAATTGTGCCGTTGCCCCTACGGCTGCAAACAAAAGACCGACTACGGGTAATACTTTTTTCATCTCAATATAGATTAATAGTTAAGGTTATTTTTGTAATGAACCGCTAAGGTAAGAAACTGGCTTAGTTCATCTTAATTTTTAAAGACATTTTTGGTGTAATTTTCAATCCAAGATTATTAATCTTTCTGTTTGAACAGCGCGTCCCACATTCAATTGAATCAAATACGTTCCTGCAGAAAGTGACGAAACATCCAATGTAGAACGGTGCGAACCAGCCAACTGTACGTGACCAGATTCCTCCTGAAGCACCTTTCCATCAATACTAAGAATGGAATACGAAACATTAGCTCTTGTCTTCAACTCATAGTCTAACGTCACGTTATTGTTAGAACCAACAGGGTTTGGGTAAGTGGAGAACGAAAATTCATTTGTAGCCTCCGTTATTCCTACCGAACCTGTTCCTAGCACAAGTATATCATCTATAGAAAGTAGGTTGTCATCATCGCTTTTGTGTCTGAATGCAATGAAAATATCTTGTCCTTGATAGGCAGTTAAAGAGGCTTCCCATTGCTGAAGAACTCCAGTGTGTCTAGTACGATCAACTGTATCAACCTGAATATCGGTATGCATAATACCGTCTGTAAAAACATACGTCAAGGTATCTTCAATATCCGTGGTCAAGTTTCCATCAAATTCCGCAAAAACGGCTAATGTATCTGTAAAACTTGTTTCCAAGTTATCTGTGTTTGAAACGAGCACCTGGTAGCCATCTATATATCTTGGAAGCTGAAACGGGGCAGATTTCCAATAAAGGTTTGCCAAATTATCTTGAATGTGAACTCTTGGCGATATCAACCAGTTTTCTGCTCCATCTACAGAACCTTGAAGCCACGAATTACTTGCCAATACGGTATTGGCCGTATCTACATCGGCAAAGCCGAAAGACAGAAACCATTCATCTGCTCTTTCTATAGTTGAGCCGCTGCCATCGCCACCGCCATCCACATCAAAATTGAGCCAAGTGGGATAGAGATTTGGATTTCCATCAGGATAATCGTTTTGGATGTAATCGATTGTTTCTGCTTCAAAATCTTCCCACAAGAGCGTATCGTTTTGTGCAAAGGCAAATTGAATTAGGAATAGTGCTGCAAGCAGCGATAGGTAAGTTTGTTTCATATTATTTCATTTGGTTGCCCAAAGCTGACGAATAAATAGTTAACACATAAAAAATATTGCGGGTATCATAGAATAATGATACCCGCAAGACAATAACATACTAGAACCGGCAAATTACACCGTCTCGGCCTCGCCCATATACTCCTCAACGCTTGGGCAGGTGCAAATAAGGTTTCTATCGCCACGAGCATTATCAACCCTTCCAACTGCAGGCCAAAATTTAGATTCTGAAACATACGGTAACGGAAATGCAGCCTTTTCTCTAGAATAAGCATGACTCCAACTATCGGAAACCACCATTTTACAGGTATGTGGTGCATTTAGCAAAACATTATCCACTCTATCAGAAACACCGTTTTCTATTTCCGAAACCTCTTTGCGGATTGCTATCATGGCTGAAATAAACTTATCCAATTCAGCCTTCGACTCACTTTCTGTCGGCTCAACCATCAAGGTACCAGCCACGGGAAAAGAAACCGTAGGTGCGTGATAACCATAATCCATTAGCCGTTTGGCAATATCGCCAGCTTCTACTCCAGAATTTTTCTTGAAATCTCTGCAATCGAGAATCATTTCGTGGGCAACCGTATTATGTTTTCCGCTATAGAGAATATTGTACGTGCCCGCCAACTTGGTTTTAAGGTAATTGGCGTTGAGAATTGCATACTCCGTGCTTTTCTTAACTCCCGATGCTCCCAACATCTTAATATACCCGTAAGAAATAAGAAGGATGAGCGAACTACCCCAAGGCGCAGCCGATACAGCTGAAATAGGCTGACTTCCGCCTGTTGGAACAACCGCATGACCAGGAAGGAATGGAGCTAAGTGTTTGGCCACTCCAATTGGCCCCACTCCAGGACCACCACCACCATGCGGAATGGCAAACGTTTTATGCAGATTGAGGTGACATACATCTGCACCAATCAATCCTGGATTGGTAAGACCGACTTGCGCATTCATGTTGGCACCATCCATGTAAACTTGGCCACCATTATCATGGATAATCTTAGTAACTTCTTTTATAGACTCTTCAAAAACACCATGTGTTGAAGGATACGTGACCATCAAGCACGAAAGCGTTTCAGCATATTCTTCTGCTCTAGCTTTCAGGTCTTCCACGTCAATGTTTCCTCTTTCATCGCATTTCGTTACCACAACCTTCATTCCGGCCATAACGGCACTTGCTGGATTGGTACCATGCGCAGATGCAGGAATTAGCGCCACATTTCTGTGCGCATCTCCCCTACTCTTGTGATACTGATCAATTACCATCAAGCCTGCATATTCTCCTTGCGCTCCTGAGTTTGGTTGAAAAGAAACGGCTTCAAAGCCGGTAATCTCACAAAGTGATTTCTCCAATTCGTTAAAAACAATCTGGTATCCTTTGGTTTGATATAATGGAACAAACGGATGAATGTTCGCAAACTCTGCCATACTAATAGGGTACAACTCGCTAGCTGCGTTCAGCTTCATAGTGCAGGAACCTAGCGAAATCATGGAATGGACTAACGATAAATCTTTGTTCTCCAAACGCTTAATGTAGCGCATCATTTCCGTTTCTGAATGATAGGAATTGAACGTTGGATGCGTCAAGAAATCATCTGTTCTCAATAAATCAGTCGAAAGAGCGAATGTGCTATTAGTTAGCTCTTCTGCCTTTACATAAACCGGGTCGGATTTGGCAACACTCGCAAATACTTCTAACAATTTCTGAAGGTCGCCTAGGTTGGTAGTTTCGTCCAAGCTCACCCCAACCGAACGATTATCGATGTACCGGAGGTTGATGTATTCCGCTTCGGCCAATTCTTTAATCTCGGTAACCGTAACATCGGTAGGTGGAAGAATCTGAAGTGTGTCGAAATAACTATCGCACTTTATTTCGTAGCCAATTGTCTTCAGTTTTGAAGCAAGAACTACTGTTTTTCGATGAATATTGGAGGCAATATCCTTCAAGGCTTTTGGCCCGTGATAAACCGCATACATACTTGCCATAATGGCCAAAAGTGCCTGTGCCGTGCAAATGTTTGAAGTTGCCCGGGCACGTTTAATGTGTTGCTCCCTTGTTTGCAAAGCCATTCTCAACGCTGGGTTTCCTTGCGAATCGACTGAAACTCCAATAATTCTTCCAGGAATGTGTCGTTTAAATTCATCTCGCGTAGCAAAGAAAGCCGCATGCGGTCCACCATAACCTAATGGCACACCAAATCGTTGGGTGCTTCCAACTACGACATCGGCTCCCCAAGAACCTGGGCTTTTCAAAAGAACCAAGCTCATCAAATCAGCTGCTACTGCTACAGAAGCACCTATTTGGTGCGCTTTTTCGGTAAAAGCACGCAAGTCTTTAACCTCTCCGTTTACTGCAGGGTACTGAAGCAAAGCACCAAAAAATTCGTCCGAAAGTCGTACTTCGGTATAATCACCTATAATCAATTCAATTCCTAACGGAGCCGAACGGGTATGCAACAAATCGATTGTCTGTGGGAAGCAATTTGCCGATACAAAAAACTTGCTCACTCCTTTTTTCGTTGCTGCACGAGAACGTGAATTGAACAACATAATCATGGCTTCGGCCGCGGCAGTTGCTTCATCTAGTAATGATGCATTTGCCAATTCCAATCCTGTGAGGTCGCTCACCATTGTCTGAAAATTGAGCAATGCCTCCAATCTGCCCTGAGAAATTTCAGCCTGATAAGGCGTATAAGCCGAGTACCAACCGGGGTTTTCCAACACGTTTCGCTTCACCACATTCGGAACTACGGTATCGTAATAGCCAAGCCCGATGTAGCTTTTGTACAATTTATTCTTTGCGCCAATAGACTTGATATGCGCTGCATATTCCACTTCGGTCATCGCCTCAGGGATGTCCAATTCATTCTTCATTCTGATAGAAGCAGGAACGGTTTTACTTATCAGCTCTTCTAGACTTTTTACACCAATAGTGGAAAGCATTTCTTGAAGATCTGCCTCTCTCGGGCCAATGTGACGGTTGACAAATTTGTCTTGATTCATAGCGGTTTTTTGTAATCTCGCGC
>Ga0316208_1000294_pt1 | contig 66273 bp, 65 predicted proteins | sample 3monopyrite_MG_FD_204944 | JGI IMG/M metagenome (GOLD analysis project Ga0316208, IMG submission 204944) | Microbial mat bacterial communities from mineral coupon in-situ incubated in ocean water Damariscotta River, Maine, United States -... | ecosystem: Environmental > Aquatic > Marine >... | reverse complement strand
GGATTGGACTTCCTTCAAACCCCACCTCACGATGACGCCCTTGCCCTTTTCCTAACCTTCGGCTCTGCGAATACCTGGTAAGAGGACTTGCACCTCTCTAGCTTCGTGCCATGCCCGGCACACACGTCGCGCATAACCAGACATCGAAAGCATTGTTTAAATTTGCTAGAATGTAGCGTGGCGAAATTAGCAAATTTAATGTTGCTGTCCACCTCAGGGCGTGTTGTTAGATGCCTATCTCTGTGCTATATTTAAAGAACATACTCTATGCGCATAAAATATGAGGATATGAACATGCAGAGAATATATGATGAAACAGCCCCAAAAAAATCAGCAAACCTTAGCGTAAACAGTGACTTACTGAAAAAGGCTCGAGGATTAAACATTAACCTTTCAGCTACATTAGAACACGCTTTGACGCAGCAAGTGAAGAAGGTTGCGCGCGAAACATGGTTAAAAGAGAATAAACAAGCCCTAAACTCGTTAAATGACTTAGCCGAAGAAAATGGCTTATTCTCCGACTCATACCGGAATTTTTGATGAGTCAATACATGCTATATAAAAATGAAAATAAGAGTACGAAAAAAACTTATCCTTATTTTGTAAATGTGCAAAGTGATTTACTTGACGATTTGAACTCACGAATTGTCATCCCTCTTTCTCCACTAAAAATGCTAAATGATAATAATGTTACAAAACTTTGCCCTATCATACAGGTTGAAGACAAATCATTTGTATTACTCACTCATCAATTAACTTCAGTTCCAAAATCTATTCTTAAAAAAGAATCAATTTCTCTAGAAAACCACCGTTACGAAATACTTGGCGCAATTGATTTATTATTGACGGGCATCTAACTACTAAGCATTTAAACGACGTAAAAAAACACGTCATAATGACGCATTTCCTATATCAATAATAAAAACTAACACTTCCCGCTAAAAATGCAACAAGCAAACCACACAAACACAATCAATTGTCAGACTGGTTCTGGCGATGGGAGTTGCTAATACAACTTTCCGCTCACCGACTATCCACGAGTTAGAGCGCTCTGGTTATTTCATATACGTCATTATTGAGTTGATGGTTTAGCTCAACAGATGCGGTGTGTAAAAGCTGTTTTCTAGCTTAAAAAACAGCAGACTTGGTGAAGTGTTGAGAATTACTTTATTGATTAGCGATGGTCCTGAAAAAAATGACCAAGTTCAGTTTAACCTAGAAAAATCAGTTGATCCACGAGCTAGAGCACAACTACTTGATTCGCTTGGCTATATGATAAAGATTTGATTCACCAACCAGGTGAACGCAAACTTTTTCATTACGCCAATCAAACCAATTACTTGCACTCTATTCTCGCGTCCAACTGATCTTTCTAGGTTTAACTGGAATGCTTTCGCAGATTCAATGAAAATAACATACTCAATAGCTTAGGGCTTAACTTACCGGCATTGGGTCTGATTTCTTAATAGGTATTGAAATACCAGGGAGGAGAACAAAAAAAACAGCTTGAACCACAAAGACGCAAAGAAATATCTCTTCTTTGCGCCTTTGCGTCTTTGCGGTAAAAAATATCTAGCTTCTGGACTATAACCCTTTAGGTCACCCGAAAATTACTCCACGGCAGCATCAACGAAGGCGTCTAATGCCCGCTGCACCTTGTCCATCTCATTCCCGCACTCGATCACCCCGAAAGAATTCACACTCGCTTCTGGCGTGTCGTATTCCAACCATACCTGGCCTGACGTACCTTTCCAGATTCGGGCGGTCATGGGTTTATCTTTTCGCTCACCCCGATGACACTCGCCCAGGCTCCAGCCAAAAAACGGATTAGAAAACACCACTTCTTTCCCGGTTTGGGAAAAACCGCCGGGTAATACCTTCTTGATAACTTTCTGCTTATAAACGGGGACATCAGCCTTGGATAAAGCCTCGATGAAACGATTCGCGGTGGAATTAAGACCGTTTTTGCTTTCAACCTTGATGGTCGCGGCAGAAACAAAAGAAGAGAAACTAATAACAGAAAAAATTAACATCAGCCTGGGCAACATGCGATCGCTCCTCATTATCATATTGAGCAGGATGCATAAATCAGGCGTAAAAAGACCTAATATTTAAGCTCGAATTCAAGCAACCTGCACGGGAATTTGCGTACTTTGTCTGGTAATAGTATTACATTCGTCCAGATATACAAGGTCTGGCTTATAACGGCTGGCATCACCCTGAGACATAGCAGCGTAAGCACAAATAATGATTCGATCACCTACGTTGGCTTTATGTGCTGCGGCGCCATTAATTGAGATAGTGCCTGAGCCGGCTTCTGCGCGAATCGCGTATGTCACAAATCGTTCGCCGTTGGCCACATTATAAATATGGATTTGTTCATATTCCATTATGCCGGATGCTTTTAAAAGGTTTTCATCAATGGCGCAGGAACCTTCATATTCCAACTCAACCTGGGTAACACAGGCGCGGTGAAGTTTGGCTTTTAACAGGGATATTTGCATAAAATAAAGTCGTAGAATTCAAAAGCCGCAGATTATGCCGAATTAAACCGCAGTTCGCAACGAAAACAGGCAATTATCAATCAAACGTGTTGAACCCAGCTTGGCGGCAACGAGCAATACCATATCTGTTTGAGCCTGCTCCAGCGCTGCCAGCGTATCCGGATCTCTAAAGCTGAAGTACTCTGGTTTGAAACCCGCAGAAGCCAACGCCTCAACACCTTTTGCTTCTGTATCGGTAATGTCAGCGCCATTGGAAACGAGATCAGACATTTCGTTCATCAACTTGCTGATTTTTGGGGCGACTTTTCGCTCATCTGCGCCAAGGTACTGGTTTCGCGAACTCATCGCCAAACCATCTGGCTCCCGACTGGTTGGCAGGGCAATAATTTTTACCGGCATCAGCAAATCAGCCACCATGCGGCGAATAATAATCACCTGCTGAAAGTCTTTTTGGCCAAATATCGCCACATCCGGCTGCACGACGTTAAACAGCTTATTGACGATGGTAGAGACACCCAGAAAGTGACCCGGACGGCTTTCGCCGCATAAAATTTCGGTTAATTCGGGCACGTAAACCTGGGTTGAGGCCTTAACCGAGTCGGCATACATTAAGTCAGTGGACGGCAAAAACAACAAGTCTGCGCCGGCTTCAATCAACTTCTCGCTATCAGCATCAAAGGTCCGGGGATAGGTATCAAAGTCTTCACCGGCGCCAAACTGCATGGGATTAACATAAATACTGACAACCACTTTATCAGCGATTTCCCGCGCTTTTCCCACCAGGCTTAAATGGCCCGCATGCAGGTTACCCATTGTCGGCACAAAAGCAACGCGAAGCCGCTGCGCCTTCCAGCTTTGCACCAATTGACGGACATCTGTAATATTTTTTGCGATTTTCATTAAAAACTGTGCTCTTGGCCTGGAAAAGACGCCGACTTAACCGCATCAACGTAGGCCTTAATCGCATCCAGCACCGATGACTGGCCGGATAAAAAATCTTTGGAAAAACGTGGGCGTTTGCCTTTCGTCACATTCAACATGTCATAAAGCACCAGTACCTGACCATCACAATCCACACCGGCACCGATACCAATGGTCGGAATACTGAGCTGCACGCTGATTTTTTTAGCCAGGGCAGTGGGAATACATTCCAGCACCAGTAAATCTGCACCGGCTTTTTCCAGTGCAACCGCCTCTTCAATCATTTGTGTTGCATCATGCTCGGCTTTACCCTGCACCCGATAACCGCTCGTTTTGTGTACTGACTGCGGTAGCAAACCTAAATGCGCACAAACCGGAATGCCTCTGCTTGCGAGCAGGCTAACAGTTTCCAGCATGGCCTGACCACCCTCAAGCTTCACCATGTTTGCGCCGGTCCGCTTCATGACCTTGCCTGCATTTTTTAAGCCAAATTCAGGCGTCGAGTAGCTCATAAACGGCAGATCAACAACAATAAACGCATCGGGTGCGCCACGTTTTACCGCGCTGGCGTGATAAATTATTTCGTCGACGGTAACCGGCAAGGTGGTTTCTTTGCCTTGCACAACCATACCTAAAGAATCGCCAACAAGAATAATATCAACACCAGCTTCATTTATTAACGCCGCAAAACTGGCATCATAGGCCGTTAAACAAGTGAGTTTTTCACCGGTGGATTTTTTTTCAATTAATTTTGCAATTGTGGTCATCAATTTATTTCCATGTTCAGTTTTTTCAGGCCGCGATTTTCACAGACTTGTAATGCCTGACTCAATGGCCCATAACCGGCGATCACAAGTTCGGGTGCCAACTCAAACAATGGCACTAACACAAAATCACGGACCAACATGCCAGCATGGGGAATGGTTAAACACTCGCTGGATAATTGCAGATCATCAAACAGAATGATATCTAAATCCAGTGTCCGTGACGACCACTGCTCTGCTGTCCTTACCCTGCCGAAACGCAGCTCTATTTCCTGCAAAACCGTAAGCAATTGATCGGCTGTTAAAGTCGTTTCCAGCTGCGCTACGGCATTAATATATTTCGGCTGATCGGCATTGCCCAAGGGGTCACTCTGGTAAAAAGAAGACAAACGCACCGAGTTAATGTCTGAGTATTGCTTTAGCGCCTGAACGGCAGAACTCATCGTGGAGAAAACATCGCCCAGGTTTCCACCCAGGCCGATATATGCCCTGCTCATAGCGCTATGCCTCATGAAGCATCACCCTATTAAAGCATTGCCCCATTGAGCAGGACTCATTCGTCAGCGGCGGCATCGGGTTTTGATTTTGGCTTACGACGTTTAACCTGTCGACGCCCCCGACTCAATTTATCCATTATTTCAGCCCGGCCGGACTCGTCCGCGTCATAAAAAATTGTCCACCACTGCGCCAGCTCAGCCTCTGCATCACCCACTTCTGCACGCAATAATAAAAAATCATAACCGGCTCTAAATCGTGGGTGAGTCAATAATCGAATAGAGCGTTTGGGCGCGCGCTTTAAAAAACGATCCTGTAAATGCCAGATATCACGCATCGGCAGGTGAAAACGGCGTGGAATGGATATGCGGCGGCTTTGCCCTGACATAACAGCTTCGGCAGCGGCGCTCATAGTTTGACTTTCGCTCATGCCACGCGCTAAATATTTTTTTCTCAGAGAAACAACCGGCTGCCACAAAAATACCGCAAAAATAAAGGCAGGGGTAACAGGTTTTCCTTCGGCCACCCGGTTATCGGTATTTTCAAGCGCGCGATTAATAAACTCAAGATTAACGCCGCTGTCATCCTCTCTCAGACAAACCTCGGTTTGCGGAAAAAGAAAATGAAACAAATGATATTGACGCAGCAAGGCCAGGGTTTTAATGGCATGGCCGGATAAAAATAATTTTAAGACTTCTTCAAACAAACGCGCCGGCGGCACACCTTCAAGCAGGTCACCCAACGCAAACAAGGGCGCCTCGGCATTAGCGTCAATAGAAAAATCAAGTTTTGCGGCAAAGCGAACCGCACGTAACATCCTGACCGGGTCTTCACGGTAACGCGCCTCAGGGTCGCCGAGAATACGCAGGTTTTTTTTCTCAAGATCAGCCAGACCACCCACATGATCTTCGATCGAAAAATCTTTTATATTGTAATAAAGCGAATTAACACTGAAGTCACGACGCCAGGCATCTTCTTCAAGGCTGCCATAAACATTGTCCCTAACAATCATGCCGTCAACAATTTGACCTTCATCGCCCTGATCACCTTTATGCTGCCCACGAAAAGTAGCAACCTCAATAATTTCAGGACCAAAATGTACATGAGCCAAACGAAAACGACGGCCGATTAATCGGCAATTGCGGAATAAAGCACGCACATCTTCCGGTGTCGCGCTGGTGGTGACATCAAAGTCTTTGGGGTTTTTACCGAGTAACAAATCACGAACGCCACCGCCCACTAAAAAAGCATCAAAGCCTGACCCGCTAAGACGATAAAGCACTTTTAAAGCATTTGGACTGATATTGGCGCGTGAAATATTATGGTCGGGCCGGGGGCAGATGTATTTCTGGGTGTTTTGTGTTTCTGACATTTCTGCTGCCTGATTATCCCGCTTTTTTTGCCCGTATTTCACTTTAGGCACATCCTGTACGTCTTTGTTTTCGTTTTTAGGCATTTGCTAATTTTAGAGTAATTAAGTTGGCGGTTAGATAAAAAAGTTAAAGGCGTTATCTTAACCCGAATAGACGAGATTTTCGCGAAAATATTACATTTTAGCGGAATTTAGGGATAAAAATGGTGTGGCAGGATTAATTTGACTGGCTTAAGGCAAATTCCGCGAGATTTTATCTGAAACACCCCTTGGAGACAGAAGATTATCCTGTCAGATAAAGGGTAATAAAGGTTTATAGCAACGTTACCGTTAAGAGTGACAGCAAGCCTTACAACAATTTCAAGGTGCTGGCGGCGACCTTAGCTAAAGGCAAAATTGAATCCGCTGCGCCGCGCTTAACAGCCTCGCCGGGCATTCCCCAGACAACGCTGCTGCTTTCATCCTGTGCGATTGTGGATGCACCGGCATCCTGCATCTCCTTTAAACCGGCAGCGCCGTCATTGCCCATGCCCGTTAAAATAATGCCAATCGCATTATCACCGGCATTTTGTGCAATCGATCGAAATAAAACGTCAACCGAAGGCCGGTGTCGATTTACCGGTGGCCCATCACTGAGCTTGCAAAGATATCGTGCGCCGCTGCGTACCACCATCAAATGATCGCTACCCGGCGCGATATACACATGTCCCGGTAAAATTTGTTGACCGTCGGTAGCTTCGCACACTTCCATAGCACAACAGCCATTCATTCGCTTTGCGAACGGGCCGCTAAATTGTGCGGGAATATGTTGCGTAATCACAATACCTGGCGTGTCTGGGGGAAACCCCATCAATACATCTTTTATCGCCTCAGTGCCACCGGTGGATGCACCAATCGCGATGATTTTTTCCGTTGATGAAAAGTGTTTTTTACTGGACAATTTCGCCAGCACCGCATCCGCCGTCAGTCTTTCAGGTACAGCACTACCAACACTACCAGCACTACCAGCACTACCAGCACTATTACCCATTGAAGTACTGGTAACTTTGACATCTCTGCTGCGCACACGAGCCTTACTGGCAACAATCACTTTTTCGATGATTGTTTCTGCGTATTCATCCATGCCATGCGCAACATCAATTTTTGGCTTGGCGACAAAATCAACCGCGCCGAGTTCAAGCGCCTGAAACGTGATGTCTGCGCCTTTTTCAGTCAGGCTTGAAATCATCACCACCGGCATCGGCCGCAAACGCATAATATTTGCTAGAAATGTAATGCCATCCATTTTTGGCATTTCCACGTCCAGCGTAATTACATCAGGGTTCAGTTGTTTTATTTTTTCTCGTGCGATGAGCGGATCCGCCGCTGCACCAATAACTTCAATCCCGGGATCGGAAGATAAAATTTCAGTCAGTACTTTTCTGACCAACGCCGAATCATCTACGATTAATACTTTTATTTTGGGCATATTAAAATAACTCTATGTCGCCTTCGTCAGGCTTAACATCCAGATTTTTCATGTAAGAAGTTTCGCGCGTAACAACCGTTTCATTATGAAGCGAACGTAACTTTTTCAACAAGGCCTTACCCGATGCCGGAAAATAAATCACCTTTCTTGGACAGGTATCCCCCACATCTTCCGAAAGAACGTGTATTCCTTCAAGCTGCAGATACTCACGCACAAATTTAATATTCCGCTCACCCACATCGGTCATATTCTGTAGAATTTTTCCTCCACCAAATATTTTTACTTCAAGGTTTTCCCGTTTACCCCCATTTTTTAGAATTTCATTAATGAGGTTTTCCATTGCATAGTTGCCATATCGGTTGGCTAAGCCCATGGCACCTATATCACCGGTTGCCGGCAACATAAAATGATTCATACCACCAACGCCCAGTTTTTTATCTCGAATACAGGCTGAGATGCAGGACCCTAGTACCGTAGAAATACTCTCGCCCTTGATTGTTACATAAAACTCGCCGGGCAAAATTTTGGCATCATAAAGCCCTCTTTCTCTATCCCAGTTGCGCTTTATTTTTTCAAATCCTGGTAGCGCCAGAGGCTTTCCGTCAACCGGCTCTACGTGACTCATGTTATATATTCTTTGCGTAAACCGTATTGCCAATCAGATCAAACCTACCACACACATTGTGCATAGACTCAGAGTGCCCCAGAAATAAATTCGCATTTGAGGCGAGCAAATTGGCATAACGATCAAACAATACACTTTGTGTTGGTTTATCAAAGTAAATCACAACGTTTCGGCAAAACATAAAATCAAACAGACCTTTCATCGGCCATGTGCCCATCAAATTTAACTGTCGAAACGTAATTAAACTTTTTAGCCTTGCATCTACTTTGACACTGCCACTGTGACTGCCTTTGCCTTTTAAAAACCAGGTGGATTTTCTTGTTTTGCTTAGGGCCGAAATACGTTCGATATCATAAATTCCGCGCTCGCCATGGGCGAGCACATTGGTATCCAGGTCGGTTGCGAGAATTTTAATATCCCATCGCTCAATATTCGGAATAGATTCATATAAGGCAATCGCAATCGAATAAGGCTCTTCACCGGTTGAACAACCGGCAGACCAGATTCGAATACGTTTTGAAGCCGCATTTTCCGTCATTAAACGTGGCACAAGCTCATTTTTTAAAAATTCAAAATGATGCGCTTCACGAAAAAAAGAAGTGAGATTGGTGGTAATCGCGTTAACGAACTGGCCTCGTTCATCCGATGACTCATTCCGGGTAACCAGATCAAAATACTCAGAAAACGTTGAAAAGCCAAGCTGTCTCAGGCGACGGGACAAACGCCCGTACACCATGTTCTTTTTTCCGTCAGAGAGTTTTATGCCTGTTTCTTCTTTTACAAATGTGCGTATTTTTTCAAAGTCTGCGTTTGTAAAATCAAATTCCCGTTCGAGAGTCATTTCAACCATTTTTTCACCAACAAGGTTTAAGGTTTAAGGTTTAAGGTTTAAGGTTTAAGGTTTAAGGTTTAAGGTTTAAGGTTTAAGGCGATTAATTTATCCGTAAATTTTGCTTAACGTTGGTGAATTAGAATTCTTCCCACTCCGAGTCACCCGCTGGTGGTTTGCTTGCTGCGGGTCGTCGCGCGGGAGCTGCCATCCGTGTTACTGGTGCAGCTGCCGGTGCGGCAGCCGGCGCTTGAGCCGCTTGAGCCGCCCCACCTGCATCAACCTTGAAAAACTCCATGAGTTTATGCAAACCTCTCGCCTGCTCATCCATTGATTCACTCGCGGCGGCGGCTTCTTCAACAAGAGCAGCATTTTGCTGTGTCACCTCATCCATTTGAGTCACGGCTTTATTAACCTGATCAATGCCTGAGGACTGCTCCTGACTTGCCGCTGCAATTTCGGCAATAATATCACTGACTTTTTTCACCGACGCGACAATCTCGCCCAGGGTTTGACCTGACTGATCAACCAGACGACTGCCGTCATCCACTTTTTCAACACTGTCCTGAATCAACGTTTTTATTTCTTTTGCTGCGCCCGCTGATCGTTGTGCGAGGTTTCGTACCTCACCGGCAACAACCGCAAAACCGCGCCCTTGCTCACCGGCCCTGGCGGCCTCTACTGCGGCATTAAGTGCCAGTAAGTTCGTCTGGAAGGCGATTTCATCAATAACACCAATGATATCTGCAATTTTTTTACTACTGCTATTGATTTCAGCCATGGCATCAACGGCTTTTTTAACAACATCACCACCCTGTTCGGCCTGATCTCTAGCGCCGGCAGCCAGTTGATTTGCCTGACGGGCGTTGTCTGCGTTTTGACGAACGGTGCTGGTTAACTCTTCCATACTTGAAGCAGTTTCTTCCAACGATGATGCCTGCTCTTCGGTACGCTGACTTAAATCTGTATTACCCTGAGCTATTTCACCAGCAGCAGAAACCAAGCTGCCCGCTGAATTTTGAATTTGGCCAACCATGCCGCGCAGGTTAGTAATTGTCTGGTTTATTGATGACTGCATTTCAAGGTATTCGCCTTTAAATTCACCGGTCATTTCCTCACGCAAATCACCTTCGGACAATGCAGTTGCAACCCGAATATTTTCGCCTATCGGTAAGACCACGGCATCAAGCAACTCATTAATACCTTCGCCGACACCTTTCAGAAAACCCTCATATTTTGAAACATCAATTCGCTCACTTAAATCACCCACAATCGCGGCAGAAATCAATGACTCAATTTGGCGCTCGGCATCTTTTTGCTCAGTAATATCATTCCACTCAACCATATTACCCATCCAGTTACCATCCCCGTCAATAATGGCAGTGGCGTTAACATTAAACTCAAGCCCGGCGACCGCGATATCCGCGCTGGCCGGCAGTTTTGAGATATCAGCTAACAAATGGCGCTGATGTGATGGGTTTTTATGAAATTGATCAATATTTTGGCCAACCAGATTATTTGCATCAAAGTTTGGAAAGGCCTGTCGCAATTCTGATTGACGGTTTGACATCATAGCCTGCACCGCTGGATTAACATAAGAAATATTCAGGTCGTTATCACACAACATCATGTTTGTTTGTGCGCCATCTATGGCAGACTGAAGCATTTTAACTTCCAGTTCTTTTTTTCGTTGCTCGGTGACATCCTGCCATTCGAGACAGTTACCCGTATAATTTCCGGCATCGTCAATAATCGCGGTCACGTTTAATGCAAACTGCAGGGGGCCAACCGCGATGTCTGTTTGATAAGGCAGGTTAGCCGGGTTGCTCAACATCTGGCGTTGATGCGCCGGGTTTCTGTGAAACATATCAATGTTTGCTCCAACCAACGTGCTTACATCAAATCCCGGAAATATCGTGCGTAATGTTTCCTGGTGTTTTGTCAGCAGATCAATTGTTGATTTATTTGCATAAGTCACATTAAAATCGCGATCAATCATCATCATCGCGGTCATTGCGCCGTTAACGGCGGCTTTCATTTGTTGAAACTCGGCCATTTCTTCTGAGTTTAATGCTGATTGATTGACTGCCATTGTATTGTCCTCTTTAATTTCTGCATTTTCTGCAATTGATTTAAGTTCGTTTGCTTTACTTTCACTTGCTTTACTTTCACTTGCTTTAATCATGACATCTGATACTTTTGATAAAGCACCCCGCCACGCTATTTTTACCTCGGCCGTCCATAAATCACCGGCCAATTCCTGCATTACTTCCAATAACGTTTCTGCAACGGCATCATAATGAACAGGTAATGCACCATAATCATAATGCCTCTCGCCTAAACCGCTTAACGCCTGCATGAGTTGCTCTGGCTTGCGTAATGAACTTGCGACAAGCTGCAATGCGGCCCAGAGTTTTTTGTGCTGTTCTTCAACAGTAGTGTCAGCAAACATGGGGATGACTTCAGGAAACTTTTTAAACAGGTTTTCATAAAAAAGCCGCGTTAAGGTTTCGCCTACGGGGGCCAATGCACCAAAAGAGCTTTCCAGCACATCAACATTGAGACCACCTGCATTTTCCTGCTTGTTCGAATCGGTCATGTTTACACTCGTTTCTGATCGTTCTTGTTGCTGATTTTTTTCAGGCGTTTTTTCTGATTTATTTTCCGAACCGCGCCCTAAACTGGCATCCGGTGTTTTGTCAGCGTCGTCCATCCACGCCAGTGGATCGTATCCAATGGATGTTTTCTTTTTTGACATCATGGACTCCTGTTAACCAACCCATGCCAGATTGGCCAATACCGCAATCAAAATTTCCATGTATTTTTCGTTCATTTTTTTGCCCACCATTTCGACTTCGCTGATTAATGCTTTACGCTGCCTTGTCTTTTAAAACCAGATCATTTGCTAACGAAAGATAATCCTGCGCGCCATAGCTCGATTTTTTATAATCAAAGATGCTCATGCCGTAACTCGGACTTTCTGCCAGCGCGACGCTTTCCCTTATCGGGGTGCTCAAGACTCGTCCGGGAAAATATTTGAGTAATTTTTCCCTCACTTCCATGGCAAGACGTCGTCGCCGATAATATCGCGTTACCACAATCCATTTTCTTGTGCTTCTTTTCAGCGTGTCTTCTATGTGCTGAACAATTCCTAACAGTCTTGACAGACCTTGCATCGACAGATAATCACTGGACACCGGTATCAACAGTTCATCAACGGCCAGCATCGCATTCATTCCTAACAGCCCTGCCGAAGGTGGACAATCAATCAGTAAAAAATCATACTCCTGACTGATTTCTTTTGTTGCCCGTTCCAGCAAAAAGCCTCTTTTGGTGCCGCCGCTCAACATAAATTCCAGTTCACCCAGTCTTCCACCAGCAGGTACGATATCTAACTGCTCTTTTATGGAAACGATGTGATCACTGATAACTTCGTTTTTCAGCAAAACTGCCGCAATTCCTTTTACATCATTTCCGTGAATACCCAGGCTTGTCGATAAATTTGCCTGGGGGTCCATATCGATCAACAATACCTTTTTTCCACTTAATACCAGCGCATGAGCAAGATTCATTGATGTGGTTGTTTTTCCCACACCACCTTTTTGGCTAATTACTGCAATTTTTCTCATGAAAGTACTTCTTGTCGTTTCAATATAACGCCAGTGAATTTAGCTATTAGACATTGCCTGCAACTCATCCGAACTTAACAATTTATCGATGTCCAGCACGATCAGCATTTGCTCATTAATGCTGGCAAGTCCTCGCACATATTCAATGCTCACAACACTGCCAAAGTCCGGCGCAGGTTTTATTTTTCCGTCTTCGATGTTGTAAACATCGGCCACGGCATCTACCACGATGCCCATAATCCGCTCGGAGTCTTCACCAATAACTTTTAGTACAATAACCACCGTTGTCGGGCCATACGGAATCGATTCAACCCCAAATCTTTCTCTTAAATCCACTAACGGCACAATCGTGCCGCGCAAATTTATCACGCCTTTAATATATTTCGGCGTGTTAGGCACCGGAGTTACATGTTCCCAGCCGCGAATTTCCTGAACACGAAGAATATCAACGCCGTATTCTTCGTCAGCCATAATAAAAGTAAGATACTGATCCGCTTCGACATCGATATTCAGGCCTAGATCTATATCGGCTGATTGTGTTGCTGCTGCTTCATTCATAAATCATTCTCCAACCTTTTATTCTTTAACCGTTTATTCTTTAACTTTTTATTCTTTAACTTTTTATGCGGCACGCTCACTAGATTGACGCGAAAGGTTTATCAATCCGGTAATATCAAGTATCAATGCGACGGTGCCATCACCTAATATTGTGGCGCCGGATATGCCTTCTACCGGTCGAAAGTTAGTTTCCAGACTTTTGATAACAACCTGCTGCTGACCTAATAAATCATCAACAAATAATCCCGCCTGACCACCTTCACCTTCAACAATCACTATCAGCCCATCGGATAAATCGGTTGAATCCGGTTTTAATCCAAACGTTTCGTATAAGCGAACGACTGGCAAATATTCATCCCGCAGTTTGTATAACTCGGCTTGACCGCCAATGGAGTTTATCTGTGATTTTTCAACCTGAAGCGATTCAATAATAGAAATTAGCGGAATAATATAAGTATCGTCACCCACCCGAATTAACTGCCCATCCAAAATGGCGAGTGTTAATGGCAGGCGGATAATAATAGTACTGCCCTTGCCTTGTTCACTTTTTACTTCAATATTGCCACCGAGCTCACGGATGTTGCGTTTAACCACGTCCATGCCAACACCACGACCCGAAACACCACTGACAACGGCGGCAGTTGAAAATCCCGGTGCAAAAATCAAATCAAATATTTGCTCGTCCGTTAATGACTCATTCGCATTTATGACGCCTTTTTCAACCGCTTTAGCGAAAATCACATCTTTATCAATACCTTTACCGTCATCGGTAATTTCAATGACGATATTGCCACCCTGATGAAATGCGTTCAGCTCAACGGTGCCTTTTCTCGGCTTGCCGTTGGCTTCTCTTTCTTCCGGTGTTTCAATGCCATGGTCAACCGAGTTTCTCACCAGATGCACTAGCGGATCACCAATTTTTTCCATCACGGTTTTGTCTAATTCAGTTTGCTCACCCAGGAGCCTTAATTCAATTTCTTTTCCTAGCTGGTTCGATAAGTCACGCACCATGCGAGGAAAACGCTGAAAGGCAAAACTAATTGGCAACATTCGAATACGCATGACACTTTCTTGTAACTCGCGTGTGTTTCGCTCCAGTTGGCCGAGGCCATCTTGCAATTTTTCGATGGTTTCTTTGGTAACCGTTTCACCCAATTGACTCAACATTGATTGCGTGATAACAAGCTCACCAACCAGGTTAATCAATTCATCTACCTTATCAATACTGACGCGAATTGAGCTTTGGTCTTTTGCTGGTTTTTTTGACGCGGCTGCTTTAGAATCTGCTTTTGGTTTTTTCGCCTCTTCGACCACAGAGGCCACCGGTACCGATTCTGATGCTGGCTTTTCAGTAAGAGGTTCTTCTGGTTCTTCTGGTTCTTCTACAGGGGTGACAGTGGCAACTGCTGATTCGTCCTGTCCGGCGGACGAATCCGACTTTTCAGGCTCACCTGACAAACAGCTTAGTGTGATGTCTGCATCATCGTCGATCCACTCAAACACTTCATTAATCTGCTCTTTTGAAACATTACCCTCAAGCTTGATATGCCAGGACAGGTAAATGAGCTCAGGTTCAAGCGCTGAAAAAAAAGGTAGACGATCGGTATCACATGTTGTTTCAATTTTTCCCAGCAGAGAAAGTTCGTTAATTAATCTTACCGGGTCATTTCCGGTTTTTAATAAATAATCTGCGGGTTTGAAGTCGATGAGCCAGCCTTCAACATCACCTGTTGACTCTGCCATTTTATCAGCTTCCGATTTTGATGAAGCCTCATCACCATGCAACAAACGCTCAAGCCCGACTTTGACTTCAGTAACAAAGTCTTCGTTATAGTCGGCTTTGTTTTGAACCGCGGTTAGCAATTCTTTCAAACAGTCTACCGACTTTAACAGATAATCAACTGACTCTTCGGTTACCATGCGTGTTCCGTCACGCATCTCATCAAGCAAGGTTTCCATCAAGTGAGTAAATTCAGCGACTACAGTAAATCCGAATGTCGCACTTCCGCCTTTTATGGAATGCGCGGCCCTGAAAACAGTGTTAATGGTCTCGGCATCAGCTGCACCAACATCCAAACCCAACAACCCCGATTCCATAATATCCAAACCTTCAAAGCTTTCATCAAAGAAAGTTTGATAAAATTGCGACATATCTACGGACATGTTTTTACCCCAACACTTTTTTAATCGTTGCCAATAGCTGATCCGGACTAAACGGTTTTACAATCCAGCCTGTTGCGCCCGCCCGCTTGCCTTCCATTTTTTTCTCAGCGCCTGACTCCGTCGTCAGCGTTAACATCGGTATGAACTTATAGGCTGGCAAAGCACGCAGCTCTTTTATTAAAGAGACACCATCCATGTTGGGCATATTGATATCAGTCAGGACTAAATCAAAGGTATTTGCCTGAGCAACTCTCAGTGCTTCCACACCATCACATGCTTCCTTCACATCATGCCCAGCTCCCTTTAAGGTAAAGCTAACCATTTGTCTCATAGACGCGGAATCATCCACTGCTAATATTTTTGCCATTTAACTTTCTCCTTTACGATCCTTTACGAGAGCATCGACCTTCATTGATATTTTCTTAAACAAAATTTAGCAACTGAACTTAAACTATTCTCTTAACGGTAACTTTAACTTTTCCGCCAGGCCCAACAAGTTAGCAGAGGTATAAAAAACTTCGGACACCGACTGCCAGGTCACGCTCTGCTCATGTGCTTTTGATTCCAGCATAAAAGCGGTAAACATCTGCAACATCGCGGCATCAACCCGGGTCACTTCACCGGCATTAATTTCCACATCGTGCTTATTCGTTATCGCATGACGCAAGGTATCAAGCAGCGCCTGTACCGAGCTTATATCGATGGTTGGCTCACAGGTAATTACTGTTTTTTTCGCCCCCGTTTCAGAGCCACCGACTTCCGTACTTTCGACTCCCGTACTTTCGACTTCCAAATTATCAGCCATCGTTTTTTACCTTTAATTACTCACTTGTCACTTTGCAACCATAAAATTAGCCAAGATCAGCGGCCCAACCGGGTAATAGCACTCGGCTAACACCTCAACCAACACCGCTTAGTCCTAGTCATATCGACATTCAGCTTTTTTTCTTCAGTTTTTTCTTCGGCTTTTTTAAGGGAATAAAATGAAATATTCAACGGACTGATTTTCTTTGTTTTTTTTCAGCACAACAGACAGGTGAACAGGCGCCGACTTCGTGTTAAAATGCGCCAAATCTTCACATGGAAAAGACTATGCAAGCACTATTGGCAAACCCGAGAGGTTTCTGCGCCGGCGTTGACCGGGCAATTGATATCGTCGAACGCGCACTTGAACTATTTAACGCACCAATTTATGTCCGCCACGAGGTCGTCCATAATAAATTTGTGGTTGATAACCTGAAAGCAAAAGGCGCGATTTTTATTGATGAAATCTGCGATGTACCGGATGATCACACGGTTATTTTCAGTGCTCACGGGGTTTCACAAGCCGTACGTAAAGAGGCAGAGGACCGGGGGCTGAGAATATTTGACGCCACCTGCCCTCTGGTAACAAAAGTACATATGGAGGTTATTCGTCACCAGAAAGCCGGCAGAGAAACCATTCTCATCGGCCATGAAGGACACCCTGAGGTAGAAGGCACCCTGGGGCAATACAACAAAAATTTAGAAAAAGGCGCAATCCACCTGGTAGAAAATGTCCGCGACGTAGATCAGCTAAACATAGCGCATCCCGAGGAGTTGGCGTTCGTTACCCAGACCACATTGTCGATGAACGATACGGCTGACGTGATTGATGCCCTCCGGAACAAGTTCCCGAAGATTCAGGGCCCCAGAAAAAATGACATTTGTTATGCGACCCAGAACCGGCAGGAAGCCGTCAAACTACTCGCAACACAGTGTGACCTGGTATTAGTCGTGGGCTCGCCCAACAGCTCGAACTCTAACCGACTCAGAGAGGTATCGGAAAAACTCGGCACACCCGCTTACCTGATTGATAATGAAAATGAAATTGAGCAAAAATGGTTTGAAGGCGTGAAAAAAGTGGGTGTTACTGCGGGCGCATCAGCACCGGATGTGCTTGTAAAACAGGTCATTCAACATTTACGAAAATCTGGCGTTTCAACGGTAGAAGAACTTGCCGGCAAAGAAGAAACCATTGTTTTTCCTTTGCCGAAAGCGCTGCAAAAAATGCGCTAACAAGCGCTGCATAAGGCTTCGAAAAAAACATGATACAAGCGGGTTAGTTTATCAATCAACCGATAATATTTTTACATCAAACGTCACAACATGACCAGCAAACGGGTGGTTAAAATCCACGCGGAGCTGGTCATCTTCAACGGCGATAATTGTGCCGGGCACCTCATCACCCGCCGGTGAAACAAAGCCAATGATTTGCCCCGTGGCAGGCGACATATCATCTGCAAATTCACTTCTTGGTATTTGATGAATATTTGCTTCATCCCGAAATCCAAACCCCTGATCCGGATTTAACACTAACTGACCTTCATCGTTTGCCTTCAGCCCCAGCAGAAACTCATCTAATGCTGGCACGAGCGTGCCGTCACCACTTTTAAGTGTCAGCGGCTCATCTATAAAAGTGTCTTCAGCAATAAAATCATTTTCTAGCGTAATACGAAAATGCATTTTTACCAAACTGCCGCTTTGAATCTTTTTTGTTGGCATTTATCTATGACCTAACCATGACCTAACCATGACCTAACCGCGACCCAGCGATGAGTTAGCTACGGTATTCCGCATTAATTTTGACATAATCGTAAGACAAATCACTTGTCCATATCGTATGTGTCGCTTCACCGCGAGCAAGGTTGACAGCAATGCAAATTTCCGCCTGATCCATTACCGCCTGGCCTTGTGCCTCTGTGTAACTCGACGCTCGACCTCCGTTTTCAACAATAACAACATCGTTGAGTTTGATCGTCAGATTTTCGATATCAAGATCATCAATACCGGCACGACCAACGGCGGCGAGAATTCTTCCCCAGTTAGGGTCTGAGGCAAAAAAGGCGGTTTTGACTAACGGCGAATGTGCAATGGTGTAAGCGACTTTTTCACATTCGCTTATATTTTCGCCCGCCTCTATCTGAACAGTAATAAATTTTGTTGCGCCTTCGCCATCACGAATAATGCTTTGTGCAAGCGTTTTCAGGGTCGACTCTAACACCTGATAAAACTGCTCGATTAATGCCGGCGGACTATTCTTTTCCAGCTTAACCTTCGCCGCACCTGTTGCCATTAATATGCAGGCGTCATTTGTTGAGGTATCACCATCCACCGTAATTGCGTTAAACGATACTCGGTTTGCTTTGTTTAATAAAGATTGTAATAACACTGCTTCAATCTGTACATCTGTTGCGACATACGCGAGCATGGTTGCCATGTCCGGACGTATCATTCCCGAACCTTTGGATATACCGGTCATTGTTACCTGCTGATTATCAAGCTTAAACTGAGTTGAGCAAGCTTTGGGTAATGTGTCGGTCGTCATAATCGCAGCGGCGGCAGGTGCCCAGCTATCTTCGCTCAAGCTTTCAAATAAATTTGGCAGGGCAGATATAATTTTATCCGCGTCCAGCGCCTCACCAATGACGCCGGTAGAAAATGGCAATACCTGTTTAACATCACACGCGGCAAGCTTTGCAACGGCGGCGCAGCAATCAAGCGAGACCCGTTTCCCTGCCTCACCAGTTCCCGCGTTTGCGTTACCTGTGTTCACCAGCAAATAACGTGGTGTCGCTTCAGCTAAATGCGCTTTTGCGACAATAACCGGCGCTGCACAAAAACGATTTTGAGTAAAAACACTGGCGACGTTCGCACCGTCACACAATTGAAAAAGAGTAACATCATTTCGATTAGCGTATTTGATTGAAGCTTGAGCAATACCAATCTTTACACCTGAAATCTGGTGAAGATCTCCCAGCGCTTTTAAGCCAACAGCCATTATTATTCCTTAAGACAATAAAAAAAGAAAAGTATAACGCGTGATACAAACGAAATATACCCGTGGTATTTAAAATACCGCGGGTATATTGAGAGGACGGGCGTAAAAAAAACGCTTATGCGAAGTCGTCGATATACTCACGCAAGGCCATAAACAACATGATGTTGCCATCCATATTTTTATTCGAAAACTCAATACCAAGACGAAATTTATCTTCAGCTATTTTTTCTTTCCAGACAACCTCCGCCTCTATATCTGTGCGAAAGTCATTAGCGTGATAACTGACCTTAATAGACTGGCCTACAGAAACGGACTTAGGAAACATTATCCCCATACCCGAAATAGAAACATCATTTACCTCATTAAATTCGGTTACCTCACCGGAAACACCAACCTGAAATATTCCGGGAACCTGTTCATGATCCAGGTTTTTACGTTCGTGAATTCTTTTTTCTGAGCTCATTGCTTCTGCGTTCATTGTTTCGTTCCTGTCTGGGCATGTATGATTGCTTACCACTTATATGTAGCGGCTTTTCATGTTTCAACTTTAATAAAAAACATCTATACCGATTTTATCGGCAATTTCATCGCTAACTTTATGGCCACACGTCTAACCAGTCGACAAAAACCGAACACGATCACACAAACAGTGACAATTTATTAACGCTGAAAATCGCAATAAGCCAATAATTACGCCATTTTGCCGACAGTCATACATGTAATATACATCTTACAACCCGTCTTAACAAATTGATTAAAAACGAATAAATATTCTGGCACAGGTAATGCTATAGTACTAATGTCTCATCTATACCTCCCTTCGATGAGACGTATTTTCTTTCATCCTCCCTTAAAGGTACTGCCTGTGCAGTACCTTTTTTTTGCCCAAAGTTTGATAGTTCCCAATCGATTCCTAAACAAGAATGAGCTTCTTTCAATCCTGAAGTTGCGCTATAACTGCTCCATGACCTATCTTACCATTCGGGCCGTTTAGCTCAGACAGGTATTGTTTTTTCCATCGACCTACCGCTGTTGATCCTGCGCCTGAAATACCCATAACCTGTTGAATAGAGTAATTATCCTCTATCATCAATTTGGCATAATCTAGTTTTTGTTCAGGCGCAAAACTCACCCGTGCTTTTCGTGTTGATTTATTGGTCATTTATTATCCTCTGGTCGGTTTTTATAAACGATAAAACCTTCCAGGATTATTAGACCACTACACCACGTTAAGACACGGATGTCGGCTCCTGCGTGGGTGGAAGTCATTATGTCCAAGTGAAAACAACCAAACAATCCGTTTAACCTAGAAAGATCAGTTGGACGCGAGAATAGAGTGCAAGTAATTGGTTTGATTGGCGTAATGAAAAAGTTTGCGTTCACCTGGTTGGTGAATCAAATCTTTATCATATAGCCAAGCGAATCAAGTAGTTGTGCTCTAGCTCGTGGATCAACTGATTTTTCTAGGTTTAACCTAGAAAGATCAGTTGGACGCGAGAATATAGTGCAAGTAATTGGTTTGATTGGCGTAATGAAAAAGTTTGCGTTCACCTGGTTGGTGAATCAAATCTTTATCATATAGCCAAGCGAATCAAGTAGTTGTGCTCTAGCTCGTGGATCAACTGATTTTTCTAGGTTTAAACTTCAACATGCGAACAAGTGTAATGGTACACTGGCGGGCTTGCTTTTTCTTTGCTATCCAGCAAGTAGTCGATTTCCCCATTTGAATTCATTTCATGTCTCGGCTTTTAGCTGTACTCCTACCTTTAGGTCATTAAAATGCGAATAGAAATCATCACCTCTCCTAATAATCAATTAAAAGAAACAGGCTTCGGCGCTCATCTAGCGTGCGATAATGTAATGCAGTCCATACAACAAATGGGGCACTCAGTCAGCATTACTTCATGTTCGACTCATGGTGAATTAAGAGCAGTTGTTAAAAGAAAACCTGACTTAGTCGTATTGGCGGCAAAGTACATGCTTATAAAAGGGGATAGTAATATTTGGTTTTCTGAATATTTTGAAAAAAATAAAATAACATACTCCGGCTCAAGTAGAGCCACGCTTAAGTATGATTCAGATAAAGTATTAGCTAAATCACATTTAGAAAAAATAGGAATTAGAACAGCTGATTTTTTTACCGCTACACCCAACCAATACAAGTCAGAAAGCGAGTTCCCTTTTTTGTTTCCATTTTTCTTAAAACCTGCAGATGCTGCGAATGGCAATGGAATAGACGATCTTTCTTTTGTAAATACATTTAAGGAGTTTGAATCTAAGGTACTGTCTTTATTTGAACTATATAATGCTCCAATATTAGTAGAAGAATACCTGAGCGGGTCAGAATTTACTGTTGCAATAATGGAGTCCAGTTCAGGGGAAATGACTGTATCCGCTATTGACGTGATTGCACCTGAATCTGCCGATGGACTCCGAATACTAGGATCCATAGTAAAAAAATTGGACACAGAAGAATTTAAAAAAATAGATATAAATACCATCAGGAAAGTAAAAGATTTGGCTGTTTCAGCTTTTTATGGCTTGGGAGCAAGAGGCTTTGGGCGTATAGATATTAAAATGGACAAAGACGGACAATGTTTTTTCATGGAGGCAAATTTGCTTCCTGGAATGAATTTTGGATCAAGTTATTTTCCAAAAGCTTGTGAAATCGCTGATGGCATATCTTACGATGAAGTGGTTCGCCTTATGTTAAACGAGTGTTTAGAAAGGGTGCCTAACGAAAAATCACTTAACAAAACGCTCAAGGCGGACGCAGAAAGCTGCGCCGCTTAGCTTGACGTTAGCTGCCCAATGAGCTTTTCTTAATCTACCTTGATAAATCCAGAGTGACACAATAGTATCACTTTATGAGAACCGAACTTGTTATCACCCTAAAGCGGCAAGCGACCAAAATATTGGCTGAGTTGTATAAATCCAAAGAACCCATCTTAATTACTGAGCATGGCCAGCCTTCGGCATATCTTGTTGATGTAGAAGATTATGAGTTAATGCAAGATAGAATGCGCCTTCTAGAAGGATTATCCCGAGGTGAGCGTGCGACTCAAGAAGGGCGAACGTTGACCAAAAAAGAAGCTAAAAAGGCAATGGCTGAGTGGCTCAAGTAATATGGACTGGGCCAGCGCTGTCAGACTTAAATGAAATAGCTGAGTATATTGCGCTCGATAATTTCGATGCAGCGGCACATTTAGTTCAGGAAGTCTTTTCAGCCGTCGAGCGTTTGGAGCAGCACCCTAAGTCTGGTCGTCGTCCTCCAGAGCTTAAGAGAAAAACACGTTATCGGGAAGTCGTCGTTCGGCCTTGCAAAGTTTTCTACCGTGTAAAAAATGAAAAGGTCTATATCCTGTATGTTATGCGAGGAGAGCGGGAGCTTCGTGTGTTTCTCCTTGAGAATCGTGCTGACAAAAGCAATCAACTCGGACATTTTTCCGCGAAGGATTAGCCACATCACCTCAGTTGGGTCGCGATTTCTAAGAGTCAGGAAAGAACCTCAGTGCAACAGGGAATGCGACGAAAAGACCACGGTAACGCCGATACCAATCAAAGCAATTTGTTTGAGGCTTTCGGCAATTGCCGTTTGTTTGTGCAGCCCCGGAATCAGGTCAGCAACTGCGACATAAATAAAACTCGACGCAGCAACGGCAAGCACATAAGGCAAATAGGATTCCGCTGAGCTCAAACTGTAATAGGCCAATACTGCGCCCAATACTGTTGTCAGGCTGCTTAAAACATTAAACAACAGGGCTTTTGAGCGGCTAAACCCACTTTGTAGCAAAATCGCAAAATCGCCCACTTCCTGCGGAATTTCGTGCGCGGCAACCGCGATCGCAGTCACAATACCCAGATGAATATCAGTTAAAAACGCCGCGGCAATCAACACGCCATCAACAAAGTTATGAAATGCATCACCAATTAAAACCAGCGTACCGGCAGGTGTGGGCGCTTGGTTCTCGCCATGATCATGGCGGTGTTGATTATCATCCGAACCGTGCACTTCACATTCAAAATGATGACAATGACGCCAGATAACCAGCTTTTCCAATACAAAAAAAGTCAGCAGACCAATCAACACCGTAAACGTAATATCGTGAGCGTCACTAACATAAGGGGATTCAAGCGCGTGGGGCAACAATCCTAAAAAGGCGGCGCCCAGCAATGCCCCAATCGCAAAGCTGACCATATGAGGTAATGAGCGTGTACGCCCGGATTCGGGCAACAACAAAAACACGGCAGCTGCCATCACGCTGAGAATTCCGCCAAACAGACTGAAAATAATAATCCAGGTTAACACTGACATAGATAGATGTTCTTTAAGACGATTTTAAAGTGGTTTGAAAGAGGAGCGAATCATACGATATTCGGCTCATTTGTCCAGCCATATCAATGTCGCCATACGGCCGCAGGTTTTATCACGCCGATAAGAATAAAAAAGAGGCTCATCATGATAGGTACAATAATCACCGCCATAAATGGCAGTAACACCGCAATCTTTTAATCTCATTCGGGCCAGCGCATAAATATTCGCCAGCCATTTGTCTTCGCTACATTGGCGAAAGGCTGGCAACACATCTATATTCTGCTCAACAAACCCATCCCGCACCTCAGCACCAACCTCAAATGCTTTGGGGCCAATGGCAGGGCCAAGCCATGCGACAATATCACTGCCGACGGCAGAAAACTGCGTGAGGGCATTTTCGATAACGCCGTTTAACAACCCTCGCCAGCCGGCATGAATGGCCGCGACTTGTCGCCCCTGTTTATCTGTGAGCAACACAGGCAGACAATCGGCGGTCATCACCACACATACCTCACCCGGATTTTTGCTATAACTGGCATCAGCGTCAGTTTCGCTTTCTGCCACGTTCACAACGGTGGTGGTATGAGTTTGATTTAACCAGAACGGCTCAGCCGGCAAGCGGGCATTTTTACACCGCTTTTTACGCAATAAGGCCCGGTTTTTTAAGACGTCAGATTTGTTGTCGCCAACGTGCAATGCCAGGTTATTTGAACTGTACACACCCCCACTGACACCACCGGCACGGGTTGTTGAAAATGCTTTCACCTGCGCCGGCACCTGCCAATCGGGTAAAATTATCTGCTCACTAGTATCGGGTTTCATTATGTTCTACGCAAATCTATCAGGCGTTTCTCTGGGCCAGGTCATCTTCAAGTAATTTAATCAGGCTTTGCATGTCTTCGGGCATTTCAACCTGCCATTCCATATATTCATCGGTGACCGGGTGAACAAAACCTAACAGCCGCGCATGTAAAGCCTGGCGCCTGAAACCTCGCAGGCCGTCAAGAAATTCATCGCTGGAATTTGCCGGTATGCGCAAACGCCCACCATAAACAGCATCGCCAATAATAGGATAATTAATGTGGGCCATGTGCACCCGAATTTGATGTGTACGCCCGGTTTCGAGCTTCACATTCACCAGCGTATGCGAGCGGTATCGCTCAGCAACCCGATAATATGTAATCGCTTCTTTGGCGGTTTTACTGCGCGGCAACACCGCCATTTTAGTACGCTGAGTCGGGTGACGGCCAATCGGTGCATCAACTTTTCCGCCACCGGTCATCACACCCATAACAATGGCCTGATATTCCCGGGTAAATTCACGAGCCTGCAATAATTGCGTTAAGGCATTGTGGCTAGCGAGCGTCCTCGCGACAACCAAGATTCCCGAGGTGTCCTTATCAATCCGGTGAATCACCCCGGCACGCGGCAAATTCGCCAGCTCCGGGGCATGATGCAGCAGCGCATTCACCATAGTACCATCAAGATTACCGGCGCCGGGGTGCACCACCAGCCCAACCGGCTTGTTGACAATGATCAACGCGTCATCTTCATATATGACATCCAGCGCTATCGGTTGAGCCTGCCAATTTTCTTTTGGTTTTGAATCATCCAGGGCTTGCGCTAAGCGCACCTCAATAGCCTCACCACCTTTGACTTTATCCTTGATTTTAGGGACGGTGCCGTCCATTAGCACGTACCCGCCTTTAAGCCACTGCTGTAAACGGCTTCGGGAATAATCAGACAGATAATGAGCCAATACCTGATCTACGCGCTTGCCCGCCATATCGTCGGAAACACTGAAGCTAAAAATGTCATCTGGATCTTGATTACTTGTCATAATAGGGGAAATTATCTCTTTATTCTGATTTCTGGAGTCCCGCGCCCACAAGTCTGCCAAAACCTGTCAGGATTTGAGCATAGATATTCGAACTACATAGATATTCGAACTAAAAGGTTTATAATAGAGGGCTTATACCATTTTGAGCTTATTTTAACCACATGTATCCATTAAAATCTCTACTAACGACGGCTTTTGCCCTGTGTATTGTTTTACAACTTTCCGCCTGTGCCACAACCGATGAAGACTCGTTGGAAAACTCCGACAAAAGTGCGGCCGCACTCTATGAAGAAGCAAAAGCCGCACTCTCTCAGGAAGACTACGAAACAAGCATTCAGAAGTTAGAGTCACTGGAAGCCCGCTTTCCGTTTGGCAAATACGCACAGCAGGCACAACTTGATATGGCCTACGCCTATTATAAATTTGAAGAACCTGAGTCTGCGATTTCTGCCGCAAACCGTTTCATTAAATTATACCCTCGCCACCCCCACGCGGATTATGCCTATTATTTAAGAGGGCTGGTAAAGTTTGAGCAGGGAAAAAGCATATTTGACCAACTATCGTCACAGGATGCAGCTCACCGTGACCCGGAAGCAGCCAGGCGCTCGTTTCAATACTTTAGCGACCTGATAAAACGTTACCCGAAAAGCACATACGCAAAAAATGCAGCGGAGCGCATGGTTTACCTGCGAAACAATCTTGCCAGGCATGAGCTTTTCGCAGCCAAACATTACTTGAACCGAAGAGCCTATCTTGCCGCGGCAAATCGGGCAAGATACATTATCGAAACCTTTCAGACCACACCTTCAACGGCAGACGCACTTTTGCTGTTGGTTGCAGCTTACAAAAAACTAAGCCTGGATGATCTTGCTGCGGATGCACAGCGAGTTTATGACCTGAATTTCAAAAAAGACAGGTCATAAAAAAGCACTTAAGCATATATCAGTTTCTACCCGCTTTAAAAACAAAAAGCCCCGGAACATATCGGGGCTTTTTGTTTTTAACAATCCAGTTTTGTATCTTGCTAAATCGCGTCCTGGTCTAACTCACCCGTTCTGATTCGCACCACTTTCTCGACACTGGTGACAAAAATTTTGCCGTCACCAATTTTGCCGGTGCGTGCTGCGTTAACAATTGCTTCTACACAATGGTCAGCGCGATCATCATCAATCACCACTTCAATTTTTATTTTGGGTAAAAAGTCCACCACATATTCTGCACCGCGATATAATTCAGTATGCCCCTTTTGACGGCCAAATCCGCGGACTTCAGTGGCGGTCATACCGGTGATACCAATCTCAGATAATGCTTCACGCACATCATCCAGTTTAAATGGCTTAACAATCGCCTCGATTTTTTTCATGTAACATCCCCATCCATTAATCTATTTACTGTCCGAACTCTAGCACAAATACCCCTGTTCTCACAGTGACACCGCTCAGTAACACCACTGACTGCCTTATAAGATACCGAAGATAGGCTGGGTCATTGATCAATTGAATTGAGAGTCAGTTAATTTTATCAATAAAATCCGAGGCAATCGGATAACGACGGTCACGTCCAAATGCCTTGGGCGTGATTTTCACACCCGGCGGTGCCTGCCGGCGCTTATACTCATTAATGTCCACCATTCGAGCCACCTTATAAACCACATCCGCATCATGACCACGGCTAATGATAGCGTCAATGGACATTTCTTTTTCGATATACGCATCCAGAATCGCATCCAGCTCTTCGTATTCCGGCAAGCTATCCTGATCAGTCTGGTCTTCACGTAATTCAGCCGATGGCGGACGCTCAATGATGCGGGTTGGAATCACTTCCTGCTCCCGATTACAATAACGGGAAATTTCAAAAACCAGGGTTTTGGGCACGTCTTTTAACACGTCATAACCACCGGCCATGTCACCATATAATGTAGAATAGCCCACTGCCATTTCACTTTTATTACCCGTTGTCAGTATCATTTTGCCTTTTTTGTTTGAAATCGCCATCAAAACAACACCGCGTATGCGTGCCTGAATATTTTCTTCGGTGGCATCTACTTCCGTACCCGTAAATTCACTCGACAACATACTCAACAAGGTTTTAAACGCCGGTTCGATTTCAATTGAACGGTAATTAACATTGAGATTGCCAGCCAGCTTTTCCGCATCGTACAAACTCATGTCAGCCGTGTATCGGGTTGGCAACATGATTGCCTCAACGTTTTCCGCACCGAGCGCCTCAACCGCAACAACCAGCGTCAAGGCCGAATCAATGCCGCCAGACAAGCCCAGGGCCGCGCCTTTAAACCCATTTTTTTGCACATAATCTTTGACACCCAGCACCAGAGCATCAAAAACCGATTGATACGTTGACGGATGTGGCGATACCTTCGTCGGTTTTGGCTGACAGGTCTGCACGTCAATCAGGATTGATGACTGATGCTCTTTAAAAGCCGGAAACCGGCTCACTACCTCACCGGATGCGTCCATCACAAACGAAGCACCGTCAAACACCAACTCATCCTGACCGCCCACCTGGTTCACATAAACCACCGGCACACCGGCTTCAGATACGCGTTTTCGCACTTCGGCTTCACGGCTTTGCATTTTTCCCATGTGAAAAGGCGACGCATTGATATTAACAACCAGTTTTGCGCCATGACTAACCGCAGCGTTAATAGGTGCTGTTTCCCAGATGTCTTCACAAATGGTAAGGCCCACCGGCACACCTTTTACATCCACCACACAACTGTGCGCGCCGGGCAGAAAATACCGCTTTTCGTCAAACACGCTGTAGTTTGGCAATGCCCATTTATCGTATACCGCAAAGACTTCCCCGTTTTTAATCAGGCAAGCGCTATTGAAAATACTGCCATCGTGATAACGCGGATACCCCACCACAACGTCAACATTATTTGCATGGGAGCAGATTTTTTCCAGGGCAGCATTCAACTGAACATACAAACCCTGCCTAAAGAGCAAATCTTCCGGTGGGTAACCGGTGATTGAAAGCTCGGAAAAAACCAGCAAATCGGCCTGGTCAGCTTCCGCCTGCGCGATTGCATCGATGATTTTACTGGTATTTTTTGAAATGTTACCCACACGAAAATTCAACTGGGCCATGCTTATTTTTAAATCAATGCTATCGATACTCACTATGCACTCTCAACTAAAATTACCGACAAAAAGACCCGCATAATAACGAAAATTGGTCTATATTGCAGCTGTGCAGTGTATTCCCTTTGATTTTGCAATATTGCGGCCTTACAATTAGGCGCTTATAAGCAGGGCCTGAAACAGGGACTCATAAACAGGTTCTTGTAATAAGAACCCCGCAATACGCTCCCCAACATAAAATAACTCAATTAATAAATAGCGACCAAACTAAAATGAAAATGAAAACTTCGATTGCACTTATCACCAGCTGCCTCGCATTTCAAAGCGCTTACGCAAACAACCAGGCACAGGATCCTCGCGCATTAGGCATGGGCGGCGTTGGCACCGCAGCAGCCAACAGTGCGCAGGCACAATTTTACAACCCGTCACTCTTGGTTAACGCCAGAGAAAATGAAGATTTTAATTTTGAGATACCGGTCGCCGTTAATATAGCCGATCCTAATGACCTCTCGGGCGATCTTTCCAACTTCGCTTCTGAAAACTATATCAGCAATTTTCTTGATTCGTTAACCGAGATCAATAACGCGATTAATACCCCCAGCACAACAAGTACACCCCAACAGCTTATCGATAACTTAATTTCAGCCGCAGAAGGCCTGCAAACGGGCATCAATAGCTTATCCGATAAATCGCTTACCGCAGCAGGTAATGCCGCGATAGTCGCCAGCTCGCCCAGTGGGAAAATCGGCTGGGCCGGGTACTTCAACGCCTGGGGGGACGCGGGTGCAAAATTTAGTTTAGGCAAAAATGATGACTTAGCGATGACCCAATACATCAACGGCTTAAACGGACTAGCTTCCGGCACCTTACCGACTAGCTTACTCGAAAACCCCGTTGATAACTTGGATTCCAGCATTTCATTCGACGCGGTTGTGGTTCAGGAGTTTGGTATTTCGTTGGCCAAACCCTACGCTATCAAGAATTACAACTTTGATGTCGGTATTACGCCCAAATACATGGCAATAAAAGCCTACGGGTTCGAACAAAGTCTGCAGCAGTAGCCGCCGATGAAAAGGCAATTAACGGATCAGGTCAAACCAACCCAAGCGACATTAATGCAAGTTTGCAAATCGGATTACAGTGGTAAACTCTTTCAGGTGAGCGACGGCAACCAAGCCCACAGAACGGACAAGCTTGTGACGCTAAAAATAAAAAGCCCCGATGATGTCATCAGGGCTTTTTATTTCGGAATCTTTTGCCTGCCACTATTTCTTTTGAGCAATCATCCGTACCACGGCCCCGTCACCACAGTGATACTTACCTTCATCCAGATACACCACTTTTTCTTCAATTTCCAGTATATTAACCGAGGCAAAATCCTCTCTTAACATCGCTTCTGAAAACAGCATTTCCAATACCGGTGGCCCACCGCTTTTATATTGAAGCTGGTCTTTGTTAAATGCTTCCATTATTATTTTGCCACCGGACTTTAACGAATCAACCATTTTTTGATGCAACACCGCCCGCACGTCGTCAGGAAAATGCACATAAACAGAAACCACGGCGTCAAACTTTTCCTGCGGCCAGTCCCATTCGTTCAGGTCCGCACAAATTGCCGCTAAAGAAACGCCACTTTTATCCGCAAGCGCTTTTATTTTTTCAACGGCGACTGACGAGTAGTCTACACAGGTAACATCAAAACCCTGTCTGGCCAACCAGACCCCATTTCGCCCTTCGCCGTCACCAACCACTAACACCGAGCCGTCAGCCGGAATTTGCGCTGCAACTTCGGTCAAATAGGTATTGGGTATTTCACCATAAGCCAATTCAGCTTCAGCATAACGCTCATCCCAAAAATCTTTCATTTTACTATCCCCGCTTTGCTATTTGCTATTTTTGCTATTTGCTATTTCTAATAGTGCCATTAAAAATCACGACAACTGGTTTTCTCTGCTCTTGGTCCACCAGATATTAAGCGAGTTATCCATCACCGCCTGCAAAAAACCGGAAAACTTATCACTAAGCCCTTTCTTTTTCTTGCGCTCAACTTTATACAGTTTTGAATCTTTGACTTTCTCCAGCAGATAATCATCGCTGGTTTTAAGCTCATCGACCAATTCAAGCTCCAATGCCCTCACGCCAAACCAGTATTCACCCGTTGATACTTTTTTAATATCAACCACTGGCCGCTCATGTGACACAAAATCTTTAAACAGAACGTGAATATCTTCAATATCTTCTTTAAATTTTGCCCTGCCTTCATCGGTATTTTCGCCGAACATGGTTAAGGTTCGTTTATATTCACCGGCTGTGATTAACTCATAATCAACATCGTGTTTTTTTAGCAAACGATTAAAGTTCGGCATTTGTGCAACAACACCAATAGAGCCAATTATGGAAAAAGGCGCCGCGATAATATGATTCGCAACACAAGCCATCATGTAGCCGCCACTAGCAGCCACCTGATCGACCGACACGGTTAACTTTATCCCTTTATCACGAATACGCTTTAATTGTGATGCAGCAAGGCCATAGGTTGTGACCATGCCACCGGGGCTTTGCAGCTTAACAAACACTTCGTCCTGTTTTCTTGCGACCATCAATATAGCGGTGATTTCTTCACGTAAGTTTTCAACCGCCGATGCTTTTATATCACCTTCAAAGTCCAGTACAAAAATATTGTTTTCATTTTCACTGCTGTGTGATTTTTTCGCCGCCTTTTTTTGGGCTTTTTGTTCTTTTTCTGTCTTTTTTAATTCATCTTTTGTTTGAATAATGGATTTCATGGCCATACTGGTCTCATCATATTCATCATTCATGATGGTGATTTCAATATGCGCTTCACTTTGCTCTTTTGTCCGGCTGGCAGACACCAGAACACTCACCACAACTAACAATATACCAAGTACGATTGTTAGCGTTTTGGCGACAAACATGCCGTATTCACTCAAAAATTCCACTGATGTGCTCCTTATTAATCGGTCTTGAATAATTGACAGGCATTTTAACACCAAAACACAAAGACGTAGCCTACAGTTTGTGGAGATCAGGATCTGCAGGTAATGTTTTATATTGTGGCAAGTCATCACTAATATCATGCCAGCTCGACTTAGAACCCACAAAAATATGACATACTGGTTTCAGGCTTTTCATCTCGGCATCACTCTCGGCATCACTCTCAGCATCAAACGTCACGCCGCCTAACGGCAAACCAATCAGCTCACTCTTCTCTTTATACAAGCTGATTAAGCTTGAGCCACATACCCGGCAAAATGTTTTAATCGAATTAGGCTGGCCGTCATACCGAGTAACGAGATTTTCACCCTTTAACCAGACGAAATCACTCTTCCTGCCCACCGTTCTTGTCCGATAAGCCGCGCCGTGCCAGCGGCGACATTCAGTACAATGGCAGTTTAACACGGCGCCGATTTCGCCCTCGTACTTATATGTTACCTGCCCACACAAACACTCACCTTGTAAACTCGCCATTAATCACCCCTTTGTATTATCACAGCTGCACGAGCTGCTTTTTTATAAAAAATATCATCCGCAAATTGATACACCATCAAGCCAGACAAAATTACCGCAGTCCCCATCATTGTTTGCATCGATATTTCTTCCGCGTTGAACCATTGCCCGATCATCAAGGCGGCCACTGGCGTCACCAGCGGTATCATACCAATCGTACTCGCTTTGACTTTTTTGAGCGCATAATAAAATAGAAACGCACCCACGACCGAACCGAATATACCGAGATAAAGTATCGAATTAACCACGTACCCCGACACGGCTACCGGTAGAGACTCATCCATCACAACCCAGGTAATAACGAACAAAAACACGGTAATAAATAAGCCACCCGTATTCGCGGTAAACGCAGGCATATCGTGTCCCACCCGCTTGACCCAGACAGTACCTACGGAGTGAAAAATCGTTGCCACCAGCAGACTCAACAAGCCCGCACCAGCCGATAGCTCAATATTCAAACTGTCCTTAAAAATCAATACCAGGCCGGCAAGTCCTAACAACATGCCAGCAAGCTTAAATGCCGAAAAGCTTTTTTCCGCCAGAAAAATACTCGCCGCAATGCCGGTAAATATTGGCACAAGCCCGAACACAACAGACACGAGTCCCGACGACACGTATTGTGCGCCCCAATACACAAATGACATACCCACATACAACGGCAAACCCACTGCGAAATAGACATGCCAGGATTTTTTATCCAGTGGCAGTGTTTTCCGGATCAGCGCGATAATAACCAGGCTGACCACAAGTGCCACCGACATACGTGCAGCAACACCAAACAAAAAACCCACTTCTTCGCCGCTCCATTTAATGGCGAGCGGCGTTGTTGACCAGATAAAAATGATTCCAGCAAAGGCAAAGGGTACCGACATACTTTCCTCCGTTAAATATGTTTTGCTTAAACCTAGAAAAATCAGAACCCTAAAAACAAAAAAGGCCACGATCTGTTTCAGAATCGTGGCCTTTGGTATTCGGGTATTTTATTTATTACTTCATGAACCCCTCAAAGACACGACATAGGCAGGCACAAACCATCGCAGAGTCGCGACCGCTGGCATAACAATATGTTTTGGGTGTGTTTGATAGCTCATGTTCGATAAGTGTGGCAACAGAATCATTCGGCGTCAAGCTAAATACTCAGAGCTTGTCCGAGAAGCAAGAATATTAGTATTTTCTTCTATGCTTACAAGCCATGATTTTTTCCTAAAGACGGTTGTCAGCCACCGCGCTTACCTCTATACTGACCCCAGTTTTACTATCAAAAATCATTGAGGGAGAGATTCCATGAATAAAATGATGAAAGAAGAATACACTCGCATATCAATTATGCTGGTTATTATGCTCACCATTTATACCACGCTTGCAACATTTGTTTTATCAAACGCATCATAAAAAAAGCCCCTAAGTTGGGGCTTTTTTTATGGCTAATACCCATATACCAACATGCTACCCACTTAGATAAGCACGCCAGCTGCTAAACCAATAAAACCACCAACAACGCCACCCCAAACCACAAGCCAGCCCAGGTGTTCTTTTATCATTTCCTGAACAATCTCTTTAACGATTGTCGGGGTTAACTCTTCAAGCCGCCGATCAACAATCGATTGGATTTTAACCGCCATATCACCACTGAGTTTCTCAGTATCAATGCTGTTTGCAACCCCGGCCTGAAAACTCTCGCTTTCAACCATTTCGTTTAATGTGAATTTTATTTTTTCGATAAATGAGTCTTTCAAACCCTCTAACGCCGAAGCACCGCCCATCATTTCAAGCATGCCGCCAAAAGAGGAGCTCATAATTGCCTCAACTAAACGCTCAAACAGCTTGTCATAGTCAATTTCATCAATCAATTGCCCGGGTTTTAGCCATGTTGAAATTGTCGCCTCTTCATCCGCAATAAATCGCTTTAAATTCTCATCATTAAAAAACTGCGTCATGATCATATTACGAATAACCGCTTTAAACTCTTCAAAACGATTCGGAATAACGCCCGAGCCATACATTAACGGGACTTTTTCAAACAGCATGTGAATCGCCAGCGAGTTTGTCACCGACCCCGACAAAGCGAACAAACCAACCGTTAAAATCTCATGCCCCGCCACCGGAGAAACAAGACCCAACAACACCGTCACTGAAGCTGCCGTGTTGGTAATTAAGGCCTTATCACCGGATTTATATCTTTGTTTAATACTGTCTAACATCTGACTTCCACTTCTACTTGCTATATACCTAACAAAAAACGGGCGAAACCTGAAGACCCCGCCCGTTTAACATCACTATTGTTTCAATTTAATCGCTTAATTCAGCATCCAGGGTAAACATAAGTTGACTACAGGCTTCTTTCATTTCTTGTTTTTTGTCTGCGTCACCTTCTGACGCAGAAAGTGATCCGCCGTCATCATACTTGCATTTCAGCGAGGCATCGTCCGTTGAATCATCTTTTACAACCAGACCAACACCCGGTTGATATTCGGCGTCAAGCAAACCACCAATATAATAGGTATACGTGTCCTTTTCCTTCCAGTACAAAGTGTACGGACTGGTTTCCATTTTTTGCAACACACTTGCGACAGAGCCCGTTGCCGGCACAGGTTCCAGCACGACTCTCTCTGCGATCTCCGGCTCAGCAACCAATGCCGGTGTCGCCACAGGCATTGCGGGTATAGAACGATCAACCGGGGGCGCAATAACCACCTCACCCGAAGCCGGCGAACTTGATGTCGATTGTCTCGCACAGCCGGGCAGGGCCAAAATAAAAACAGCCGTTAAATAGCCAACACGTTGAATAAATTGATTTTTCTTCATAGCAGCCTCCCTTGGCGCATGATTGGGGTCGCGCGTTATTATTTTTATGATGTGATTATTAACCATACACAGCAAATAATTTGCTTTCAAGACAAAAAACAGGCGGGCTGAAACAAAAAGACGACTAATTAAACTTAATCACTTTCTTGAGCGGAGACATATTAATTTCTTCAAAGAGGGTGCCGTGGCGAGTCGCTAAAATCAATTTTGCCGTGTCAGCAACATCTTCAGGTAAAATATAGTTTTCAACATCATCTCCCGGCTGAAAATCAAGCTGATCAAAAAAAGGCGTTTTCACCATACCCGGATTAATCAGGTTAACTCTAACCCCACTTTTTGAGCATTCTTCACGCAATGACTGAGAAAAACCACGCAATGCAAATTTGCTTGCACAATACATCGCGCCGTTTTTACCGCCACTTAGCGCCGCTTCAGAACCAATGAATAAAACATCACTTTTGTCCTGCTGTTTCAACCGAGGTAATAACAAACGCACCAATAATGCCTGCGCTAAAAAATTCACATTCATCATATTTTGCATTTGAGCAAATGAGAATTGCTCAAGGGCAGCAAAACGCCCAACACCTGCGGCACAAATTACACCATCAATTTTTGACTCGTTTTTAATAATGCGCTTAAATATTTCTTCAAGCTGATTTATCTGCGCAAAATCAACCCGTTTAGGTAAAAAATTTTCACAATCTTTGGCCAGTTCGACATGCCGACCTAAGGCAATCACCCGCGCATTATTATCACACAACATTTTTGCTATTGCAGCGCCAATACCTGAACTTCCGCCGGTGAGAAAATAAGTGCGCCCGCTAAACATGATTAAACAAAGCGGAGGAAGTAAGAGAAGGATTAGAAATCACTTTATTTGGATTTCGTTTTGATTCCGTTAAATTCAATAACATGGAAATATTTTCTCATCCGTCCAGTGAGTTAAGAGCTCGGCGTGACAATATTCTGTCATCTCCTGCTCTTTTTGTTTTTCGTAAGACACCATACCATCATTTTCCTCAAGACTACCAGCGAACAAGCGTTCTTTCGGGTATAGCTTAATCATATTCCGAAAAAACTTTTCAGGCATACGAAACGCGCCCAGACTAATGGAATGAATCAGTGACGAATCCAGCGCATTGGCAACCTGTTTAAACATTGCCGAATAATGCAGCAGATAATCGGCGTGATAAATCAGCGGATCAAATCTTAAACCAATCTTCCATCCCCGCGCCTGAAGCTTTCGCATTGCCTCAATGCGTTTTGATAACGAGGGAGTTTTTGCCTCCAGGTGCGCCACAATATTGTCGGGGGACAAGCTAAACGCGACGACGCAGTTATTTATCGGCTCTCGATCTAACAAAGCTCGAATTTGCGTACTTTTAGTTCGTAGCTCCAGCGTCGCTGCTGGCAGGTTTTCAAACACCGGCAGGATAAAATCAACAAAATTCGTCACCGGCTCTAATGCAAGGCTGTCACAATCATAACCCGAATAAAAAAAGCTGGATTGATCTGGAAACGCATTAACGGTTTTAACAATATCATCGGCAAACGATTCATAATTCACAAACAAAACATAATGCGCTGAACGATACATGCCCTGCAAGAAACAATATCGACAGTCATAAATGCAGTTCAACATATGTGAAAAATAATAATTTTTATCACCACCAATACCATATTCATCCGGCGCAGACAAAACAAACTGCTTTTTCTTGTCAGCAATAATGAGCGCCGAATTTTTTTTTTGCATCCGAAAATTTTGCGCTTTTCGATTAAACAATTCACCATAATGATGGCAAACAATCACCTCGGCTTTTGAAAACCGGCTTAGAATTTCTTTTGTACGAAAGTGTTCAAGCACATCCTGCTCAACGTAAATGGTATTAATCATGAGATTTCACCAAAATAAATATCTCTATCACGCAATTGAATACTCACGAAGGCAATAACGTGTTTTGCCGATTGAAAATCAGTCAGCTGATCAAACCCGGCATTTCCATCCAATGCCTGCCATTGCGGCAAAATACGCAACAACTGTTTTTTTTGATACGCACTAAAATGCCATTTGTCGATGCACTCCTTATACAAATCATCATTTTGATAATTTTCTCTAAATGTAACTGCTTCAGCAGCCAAAGCGTCAACAACCATCTCAATCTCAGGTAGCTTAATTGCGATTAACGCTGTCACCTGTTGTTTATTAACAGCCTGCATATCATTTTGTAAATTATCGGAAACCACTTTCACAATCTGCACCAGCTCTACCGGTGAAAAACGCAATGCCATTGCCATAAAAGCTGAGGCTTCCATGTCGAAAGCGTCATTTTCGGTGTAATTATTACCCGCTTCATCCAGAGTGATCAGCGCGCAGCTCGGTAATGTCGATAACGCCGGCAGCCGCACCGGATACCAGTTGATAGCAGTACTTATCTCCGTGACTTTATTCACATTTAACAGACAACCTAGCTCGATGTTTTTCACGCCTGCCACACCCACATTTAACCAGGCGCTGTATTCCGGCTCTTGATACCGAGCATAAACATAGGCCATCGCTGATGCTGTTAACAATTTTCCAATGCCAGTCACCACCAATACCAGATTCTCATTTTTAAAAATCGGAAAAAAGGCCTCACGATCTGCAGCCAGTTTATATCGTTCGATAATCGGTTTTGCTTCACAATGCAGCGCACATGTTATAAAAATCATTTATCTAATTCCTTGGCTTTAAGTCACAAGGCCAGCAACATATCTTCATATTTTTTCACCTCGTCCAATTTATTTCTTTTTGCCGCGCCTTTTTTAAAGACCTGTATCTTTTTTTTCAATATTTTTTGCGTCGCTTTTTTATCGTCGTTTTTCAATACGCCGGCATTTAAAATACCCATTAAAGCATCAATACGAAAACGATCCATGCCCCAGTGTTTTGCCGACAACTGATCAGCATGGCCGCCATATTTTATTAGGCACTCATCTTCAACATAAGCGACCGCGTGACGGGCACAGATTTTTAACCACATATCATAATCTTCACAGGCGGGAAAATCCTCTCTGAACAAACCCACCTCGTCAAACAGCGAACGATGCAAAACCGCACTTGAAGGTGAAATAGCGCAAAGCGGCAAACATTTTTGATATATCCAGCCACCCGACTTTTGATGTTTTTTCATCTGATTAACACGAACCCCATTACGCACCCATCTCTCTTCCGTGTGGCAAAGCTTTAAATCTGGATTAGCCCTCAATAATTGCATTTGCTTTTCCAGCTTATGCGGCATCCATTCATCATCGTCATCAAGCAAGGCCAGCCAGGGAAAACTCGCCTCGGCAATGCCGAGATTTCGAGCGGCACTCACACCCTTATTATCCTGATAAAAATACTTTACCGGTGGGTAGTGTTTACGAATTAAATTCCCTGTATTATCCGTAGAACCGTCGTCGACCACGATAATTTCATCGGCAGCTAATGTTTGCGACATGGCCGAATCAATCGCCCGAAAAACAGACCTGTTTCGGTTAAATGTAGGAATAATAACGGATACTTTAAACATGACACCCCTGGGCTGAACATTTTTTAAGCAAGATAGAACGCAGCGCAATTCTGGCAAAGCTTGTGCAGACATACACAAACAGTATTGTAGCGCGTGTACTAAACAAATAATAATGTGAGTCGCTGTTCAGTGCGCTTAGGTTCAGTGCGCTTAGGTATTGCCGCCCCTCTATGTGAAGAGAAGCGGCAAAATGTGAAGAGAAGCGGCAAAAGATGAGTGCGATAAGAAGAATGCAATAAGAAGAGTGCAATAAGAAGAGCGCAATAAGAAGAGCGCAAAAAATAGTCACTGATGAGATAGCAAAACATGATCCCCTGTTACGTAAGCGGTAAAGGCATGCATGCCACTGACATTACCTGGTCGTTTAAAACCAGCGTGATTGCTACGCTTGAAGAAACCCGACTGGGTTACGATACCCGCTTTGAATATTATCGAAAACAATTCCCTGACATGAATACAGAGCAATTAGCCCGAATGATTTGTGACCCCATGGAATATTACGATCTGGACTGGGATGAGTACCGGGCTATAAATAAACGCTCTATGTCGAAAGAAGAAATGGCCACGCGTTTCATGTTGGAACGGGACATGGCGTTTCAATCAAAAGCCCAGGTCGCGATTTACTGCTTTGATGAAGCGGGGTTTGGCTCCGGCATCAATGTGATGCGATTTTTAACAAATCAAACCCCCGTGCTTGGCTTCATGAGTGAAAAACACACACACAAATCCCTAAACGTTTCAAATGTGCTGCAGCTTAAAGCGCTATTTCCTGACTTAATTCACTTATGCGAGTACCAGACAATGAACGATGTACAAAAAGACGTTATTCAGTGGTTAACCGCACATCAACATTCTTTCCCGACAAAAGTTTAAGTATTTTGAGTGATTAATGGGTCAGGCGACGCATCAGCCATTGAAAAATTTACCGATCAAACGGTAAATCAGTCATCCCCACTAACCCACACACAAAACGCTGAACGCACTTTTAAATAAGGATATCAACAAGAAACTCTGTCAGGATGCCACCAGGCGTTGTAAATTTAACTAAAATTACGCCGCTCTCGACTTTGGTATCATCGGCATCTCTCACTGAAAAACTAAAACTAGACCGCCCGTTCCTGACTAATTCGCTCTCTAAAATATCAGGCCCACGCCCTAACCCTTTTACGAAGGTATTTGTGATTTTACCACTGGGCGCACCTATCAGCTCTCCCTTTGTCGAAGAAACCGAAACCGTTGTTCCTACAGGCAAAACCTGCCCTGCACCGTCAGAAAAATAAACAGTTATAAATGCTAAACCATCAACAATATCAATAACCGACGTCGGAGAGTTGACCTCAATGTGTGGCATATTGCTAAAATAAGTATATGTAGGTGCCCCACCGAAGCTTGCTGTTATTGCTGCATTCGCAAATGAGCCAGCCATAATCAGCACAACCGATTCACGAATAAGCACTTTGTCAACGCCACACTCGGGGTCCTCTGCCTTACAACTCGAGCCGTTAAACTTACCGTCACCAAAAGCATCGAATTTACCGTTACTGTTAGTGTCGATATAACGCTCGTCTACCTCGCGTTTAAGGTTTTCATTTTCATCCAGGTAAGGCTCGCCCAAATCAGCAAACCCCGGCCCATCAAAAAGCCCGTTTTCATTTGCGTCAAAAATAGACCCTATTTCTCCCGCTGGCATCCTGCCCGAGCCATCATACAAACCATTACCATTATTGGAATCAACAAACACTGTCTCACCCAACGGAGTAAACCTATCGCCGTCGTGTACACCATTTCCATTTCGATCAATAAACACGGTGCCTAAAGAATAAACAGGCACATCCGTAAACTTTTCGCCAACATCATAGACACCATTACCATTAGGGGCATCAACAAAATCTTCGCCAAAATCATAAACACCGTTAAGTGTGGAAACAAAAGGCTCATCAAATACACCATTGCTGTTGGTGTCTGTAAACGGTTCATCATAAATGCCGTTAGCATTAACATCGACAAACCCCTCGCCATCAGCCTGACTATATAAACCATCGCCATCAGTATCCCGAAAGCTTTCACTACCGATAGTCGTCGCAAGAATCGTTACCCGATGATCGGCAGGACGAGGGTTGGTGCTTTTCCATACAACCGTGCAGGCACTGTCAACCGTTTCACACGAAGCCTCAATTACCCCCCCCTTCAGTAGAAAAATACACAACCCGGCCATCAGCTGCATATTGATTAAACTGGTCACCCAAATGAACTGTCACATCTACTTCCACACCGTCATACAACCATGCCTCAGGGGCGACATTCGAAAGAGAAAGCGACATACTATTTTGATCCGGCGTGGCAACATCAAGCGGTAACACATCCAATGAAATATCGGGATTAGCGCCAGGCGTTGGGCTGTTACCAGGCCCAAGGTCAACCGCTCCTTCAACGGCAAAACCATATGAAACCGTAATATCAACACCATCGACGCTCACTCTAGCCGTCACTTTTCCTGCTTTTGGAGATACCCCAGATGACAAGTCAATCGCAACTCGGCCCGCGGAATCAGTCAGTCCATTAGTTGCGGCAAGCGCCCCTAAATCGGTACTAAACTCGACAACCTCACCTGAAATCGCGTCATCGCCTGGCGACTTTAATGTGGCGACGACTGTAACGGTAGAATCTTGATTAACATCTCTAACCAGAACATTGTTACCGTCAACCAATTTCAAATACAATGTTGTGCCATCTGGAGATACTTGACTGACTCCCTCCTCTTTTGACGCACCTGTGCCACTACAAGCAGTAACAAACAGGGTAAATACGAGCACAAAAAATAATGAAAAAAATTGAGTTTGCGGAAATGCTTTGTCCAGGCAAAACTTATTATTATTAAACATAAAAACTCCATACAGCGAAGAAACTTCAATCACCTTGATTGAAAATTAATGAACACTAACAACTTCACATACCGCCTTGATCATAAAATATACAGATGCGACAAGCGGCTGAAAACACAAGTTCACAAGCTATAGTGTCAAGTTAAATTCGATATCCGAGACCTTACCCTAATCCACATATAAATTCACTAATCCAGCACAAGCTATTTTCTAGGCTAAAACAAAAAGGTGCTGAATCCGCGACATTTATCACAGCAGGGGCAATAGCCTGAGTACCATCTCGCGCTTACACTTAACATGTGTAATTTAAGACTTTAACTTCCTAATGTCGATTAGACTACTATCTTTTTCCACTACCAAGCGAACTTGTACATTTTCCGTTATAATCGCCCTCTTCACACAACAATTAATCCGGCAATTAACCCAACAAATCAAACAACATGGAAATCATTCGCGGTTTACATAACTTACGCTCAGAACACCGGGGGAATGTCGTTACCATTGGCAATTTCGACGGCGTTCACCTCGGCCATCAGGCGATAATTAAGCAACTGAACGCGCAAGCCGCCAAATATCACGTGCCCGCAACGGTGATGACGTTTCACCCCAACCCACAGGCGTTTTTTGCGCCGGAATCAGCCCCGCCAAAACTCACCCAGTTTCGAGACAAAATGAAGTTACTTGAAAAATACGGCGTCGACAGAGTAGTTTGCGTGCCGTTCAACCAAATTTTAGCCGATTTGAGTGCCGATGATTTTATAGAAAGTATCCTCATCGACGGCCTGCATGCTCAACACCTGGTCATTGGCGATGATTTTCGCTTCGGCAAAAACCGAGCGGGTGATTTTGATTTGCTCAGAACAAGCGGCAAAGCAATCGGCTTTGATGTCGAAAACACTCCCACTTACAACGTCAACGATCAACGCGTCAGCAGCACCCGAATCCGACAGGCGTTGTCCGCCGGTGACGTCGCACTGGCAAGGCAATTATTAGGTCGCACCTTCCATGTCAGTGGCATGGTGGTTCACGGCGACAAGCGCGGCCGAACAATTGGCTTTCCCACGGCAAATATTCGGTTAAAACAACAAATTGCTCCCACAAACGGGGTATATGCGGTTAAAATAACCGGCCTGAAGAAAGACTGCTTTGGCGTCGCCAATATCGGTGTGCGGCCAACCGTTGATGGCAGCCTGTATCTGCTCGAAACTCACATTTTTGATTTTGACCAGGATATCTATCATCAGCGCATCAACATCAACTTTGAGCACTTTATTCGACCAGAACAACGCTTTGATGGACTTGACGCCCTCGTCGCCCAAATTAAACAAGATGCTGAAACAGCAAAGAAATTATTAAATGACTGAGCCAAAAAACTACAAAAACACCCTGAACCTGCCTAAAACCGGCTTTCCAATGAAGGCCAACCTGGCAAACCGTGAACCTGAAACGCTGAAACGCTGGGCGAAAGCCGACATCTACCAGAAACAGCGCGACATTGCCCAGGGCCGGGACAAGTTTATTTTGCACGACGGTCCGCCGTATGCAAATGGTGATATTCACATCGGCCATGCGGTCAATAAAATATTGAAAGACATTATCGTCAAATCAAAAACCCTGAGCGGTTTTGACGCACCTTACGTGCCCGGCTGGGATTGCCACGGCCTGCCCATTGAATTACAGGTAGAAAAGAAAATCGGTAAACCCGGTCAGAAAGTCAGCACCCAGGAATTTAGAAAAGCCTGCCGTAAATACGCCTACAAACAGGTTGATAACCAGCGTAAAGACTTTAAACGCCTGGGTATTTTTGCAGATTGGGAAAACCCCTACCTGACAATGGATTACAAGTTCGAAGCAAACACCGTTCGCGGCCTGTCGAAAATACTGGCAAACGGCCATATTCACAAGGGCTCCAAACCGGTTCACTGGTGTATCGACTGCGGCTCATCACTGGCCGAGGCAGAAGTTGAGCATCAGGACAAACGCTCGCCTGCCATCGACGTGCGTTTTGAAGTACTCGACGACGAAACCTTAATTGCAAAATGTCATCACGTTGAAAGTCACGTCGGCAACGGCCCGATTTCGTTTGTGATCTGGACAACCACGCCATGGACACTACCCGCAAACGAAGCCGTCGCCATTCACCCAGATTTTGACTACGCCATCGTCGAATGTGTTGGCGAGCACGGCACCGAAAGACTAATCCTCGCCGAAGCCCTGTGGAAAGATGCCATCGGTCGTTATGGGTTTGAAGAACACAAAGTAGTCGCCTATTGCAAAGGCAATGCGCTTGAAAACATCAAAGTAAAACACCCTTTTTATAATAAAGAAGTGCCCGTTATTCTCGGTGATCACGTCACCGCTGAAGCAGGCACCGGCGCAGTTCACACCGCACCGGCACACGGCCAGGAAGATTACGTCGCCGGTTCACGTTACAACCTGCCCATCGTCAACCCGGTCGGGCCAAATGGTGTTTTCATCGAAGGCACAGAATTGCTTGCCGGACAACACGTCTTTAAAGCCAATGATTCCGTGCTTGAAATATTAAAAGCCAACGGCAAACTGGTGCATCATGTCGCCATCAATCACAGCTACCCGCATTGCTGGCGCCACAAAACCCCCATCATTTTTCGCGCAACGCCTCAGTGGTTTATCAGCATGCAGCAAAACGGCTTACAGGCACGCGCCAATGAAATAATTCCATCCGTTGAATGGATTCCCGACTGGGGTCAGGCACGCATCGAAGGCATGGTGGGCAACCGGCCGGACTGGTGTATTTCGCGTCAACGTACCTGGGGTGTGCCGATGTCTGTTTTTATTCACAAAGACAATGACGAGCTTCACCCTGACACGCCCGCCTTAATGGAAAAAGTCGCCCAGCGTATCGAAAAAGAAGGCATCGATGGCTGGTTTGAAATGGACGCCAGTGAATTGCTCGGTGATGATGCAAAAAACTATAACAAAGTAAACGACACTTTAGACGTCTGGTTTGATTCCGGCAGTACTCACTTTTGTGTACTCGATGAACGAGACGAATTATCCGCACCCGCTGATTTATACCTTGAAGGCTCCGATCAGCACCGCGGCTGGTTTCAGTCATCATTGCTTGCCTCAATCGCAATGAAAGATGAAGCGCCTTATAAACAGGTTTTGACTCACGGTTTTACCGTTGACGCCAAAGGCAAAAAAATGTCGAAAAGCGTAGGCAACGTAATCGCGCCACAAAAAATCGCCGGCACACTGGGCGCTGACATCATTCGCTTATGGGTTGCTGCCACCGACTACCGCGGTGAAATGACCGTCTCGGATGAAATATTAAAACGCACCGCCGACGGATACCGTCGCATCCGCAACACCGCACGTTTTTTATTAGCAAACCTCAACGGCTTCAATCCCGAAACCGACAAACCTGCGCCAGCCGACATGCTCGCCCTGGATAACTGGGCAATACAGCACTGCGAAGCTTTGCAAAAAGAATTAATCGTGGATTATAATAATTACGACTTCCATAATATTCATCAAAAAATATTACATTTCTGCTCCATCGAAATGGGTGGTTTTTATCTTGACATCATTAAAGATCGACAGTACACCACACAGGCAAACAGCATCGCGCGCCAGTCAGCACAAACTGCGCTTTTTCATATTACCGAAGCATTAACACGCTGGCTTGCGCCGGTACTAAGTTTCACTGCCGACGAATTGTGGCAGTTTATTCCCGGCGAACGCAGTGAATCTGTTTTTCTGGAAACCTGGTATGAATTTCCTGAAACAGTGGAAGATAAAACATTCACACTAAGCTACTGGCAGGAACTTGTTGAAGTACGCACAGCCGTCAGCAAAGAACTTGAAAAATTACGCGTTGCCGGCACCATTGGTTCATCCCTTGATGCCGAGGTAAGCATTTATTGCGGCACTGAAATCTTTAGCAAACTATCCGCTCTGGAAGACGAATTGCGTTTTACCTTAATCACATCCAATGCCACCGTTTACAGGGACACTGACAAAACAGAATCCAGCGTTCATAGCACACTAACTAATGGCGATGAAATCTGGATAAGCGCGAGTGCGTCAAGCCATGAAAAATGCACCCGCTGCTGGCATCATCGCGAAGACGTTGGCAACAATACAGAGCACCCCGAACTTTGCGGTCGATGCGTAACAAACGTAGACGGTACAGGTGAAACAAGAAGGTTCACTTAATGCTGAAATTATTATGGATTAGCCTTGTTGTGATTATTCTGGATCAAGTCACCAAAGCGGTCGCCACCGCCAGCCTTGAAATGTGGTCGCCGGTTGCCGTCATGCCGTACTTTAATTTTATGCTCGCACACAATACCGGTGCGGCATTTAGTTTTCTCGCAGACTCCGGTGGCTGGCAGCGCTGGTTTTTTTCATTCATTGCTTTCGCCGTCAGTATAGCCATTGTTGTCTGGATTAAAAAACTCAAAGCCGAAGAAAAAACCATGGGCATTTCACTCGCGCTGATTCTGGGTGGCGCCGTGGGAAATTTAATCGACCGCGTGCGTTTTGGTTATGTTGTCGATTTCATTGACGTTTACGTTGGCACCGCGCACTGGCCAGCATTTAACATTGCAGATTCCTCGATATTTATTGGCGCTGCCATTATGATCGTCTCCAGCTTTCGCCAACCGACCACCCACGAAAGCGACAAATAGAAAAATTTATAGCGGTGACACACCCCACACATAAAAGCATTCATGTCGTTGCCGCCGTTATTGAAAACACCGATGGGAAAATTTTAATCGCAAAACGTCCCTTGCATGTACACCAGGGCGGCCTGTGGGAATTTCCCGGTGGCAAAGTTGAACCTGACGAATCAATCGACCAGGCTTTACAAAGAGAACTGAGCGAAGAGCTCAATATTCAGATTAAACATAACCAGGCCCTCATCCAGATTCAACACAACTACCCTGATAAGTCCGTGTTTCTTGATGTCAGGCATGTTCGTGCTTTTTGTGGCGCAGCAATCGGCAACGAAGGCCAGCAAATTTTGTGGGTAGATAAATCCCAACTGAATGATTTTAATTTTCCGGCGGCGAACAAATCCATTATAAATGCCATACAATTGCCCGGAGAATATTTAATCACCCCCGAGCACCAAATAGAAAACAGGGATAATTTTTTAAGACACTTGGAAAGCCGACTTAAAAATGGAATAACCTTAGTTCAGTTACGCGCCAAACGTTTATCCAGTGATGATTTCTTCACCTTATACAACCAGGTGAATCAACTCACGCGTTTATGCGATGCAAAATTACAGGTTAATACCTCAATAAAAAATGCGATTAAACTTAACGCAAACGGCGTTCACTTGTCATCGGCTTTATTACTACAAACAAATTCATTACCTTCCAACTTATGCGTTTCAGCCTCGTGCCATAATCAGCAGGACGTTGAAAAAGCCAACCAACTCGGCGTGCATTTTATTGTTTTGTCACCGGTACAAATCACAAACACCCACCCGAATGCAGAACCAATCGGCTGGAAAAATTTCTCACGGTTATGTCAACTCTCCAGATCACCTGCTTACGCTTTAGGGGGCATGAAAAAAACAGATAGAGCAGCCGCGATCCATCTCGGCGGCCAGGGCATCGCCGCTATTTCCAGCCTCTGGCAAGATGAGAACTAGCGGATAACACGCCAACCAGTGAATTAATTTCAATTTCGATGTATTATTTAACGCATCTGTTTTAATCAGAAAAACATTAGAGGATTAATTAATGGAAACCACTTATTCAGGTAATGACGTACTGTTTATTTTATTGGGCGCCATCATGGTACTTGCCATGCACGCGGGTTTCGCCTTTTTAGAAGTTGGCACCGTGCGTAAAAAAAATCAGGTTAATGCGCTGGTTAAAATTATCAGTGACTTCGCGGTTTCTACCATCGCTTATTTTTTTATCGGTTTTGGTATCGCATACGGTGTCGATTTTTTCGCTGGCGCAGAAGTACTCGCAGAAAAAAATGGTTACGAACTGGTTAAATTCTTTTTCCTCATGACATTCGCCGCCGCTATCCCGGCCATTGTATCCGGCGGCATCGCCGAACGAGCCCTGTTTTACCCCCAACTGTTAGCGACCGCCTTAATTGTCGCTTTCGCCTACCCTTTGTTTGAAGGAATTGTCTGGAACGGAAACTTCGGTATTCAAGCCTGGCTTGCTGAAACTTATGGCGCAGAGTTCCATGACTTCGCCGGCTCCGTTGTGGTTCATGCAATGGGCGGCTGGATTGCATTAGGCGCAGTCATTTTATTAGGCGCGCGCCACGGCAGATACGACAAGGATGGACGCATCAGCGTTCATCCACCGTCAAGCATTCCGTTTTTAGCACTTGGCGCATGGATACTTTCAGTAGGCTGGTTCGGCTTTAACGTCATGTCAGCCCAAACAATAGATGCCGTAAGCGGACTCGTTGCGTTAAATTCACTAATGGCAATGGCCGGCGGTATTCTCGCTGCGCTCGTCATCGGCAAAAACGACCCCGGTTTTGTACATAACGGCCCACTGGCTGGCTTAGTTGCCATCTGTGCCGGATCAGACCTGATGCACCCCATGGGCGCACTGGTCACCGGCGCAATCGCTGGTGGTATTTTTGTCTGGACTTTTACGCTAGCACAAAACAAATGGAAGATAGACGACGTACTCGGCGTGTGGCCATTGCATGGTATTTGTGGCGCGTGGGGTGGCATTGCAGCCGGGATATTCGGCCAGCAAGCGTTTGGCGGCATGGGCGGCGTTAGCTTAATGTCACAAATCGCTGGTACATTAATGGGTGTCACATTCGCTGCCGCCAGTGGCTTTATCATTTACTACACTGTGAAGAGTTTTATTGGTTTAAGACTCACGCAAGAAGAAGAATACGATGGAGCCGATTTGAGCATTCATAATATTCAGTCCGAGTATGACAAATAAATGACAGGCAACAAGATTTAAAAAAGATCGGGCAATAATGACTCAATAAACCTCATAAGCACTTAGTGGATAAAACAAAATGTGCATGCTATCAGGTATTGTGTCGATTAAATTTAATGACCTGCCTGAGAATCTAAAGGCAAAGATATTGTTATCGTAACACCGCTAGTTTCGTTATTTTTTGCCGATATGCGGCCCTGGTGTAACTCAATAATCAATCGTGTGATTGCCAAACTGATACCTAATCCACTGTTGTGATGAATTATGTTTGCGATATTAAATTCATCAAATAAGTTTTTCTGGATTTCGTCACTTAATCCGGGGCCAGCATCAGCAATGTCAATCTGATAGGATGACTTATCTTCGGCAATTGAATCAGAGATGGAAATTTCGCTGCTTTCAGGCGAATATTGTACGGCATTCTCCAGGATATAAAAAAATGCTCTCTCTAATAAATTCGTATTGCCATTTATTATGATTTCGTCCCTGCCTAACCCCTTTTTCGGTGCTTTGCGATTCGAGTTGATACATCGCGCTCATGATCAAATCACTGGCGCCAATGTCTTGCTTTTCCACCGTATTTAATTCTTTAAGTGAGCTCAGTAGCAATAGGCGATCGAGTCTGTCCGAAAGACGTCTTTCAGCAATCTGAATTTGTGAAATAAATTCCTGGCTCTCTTCTGAAATTGTATTATCCATGAGTAGTAGGGAGGAAAAACCGGCAATGGCAGTTTGTAATTCGAAGTCGTCCTCCAGAATTCCCCTAAGTATATTAATGTTTCGCAAATTATCATCAACAACCAAGATTTTTGTGTTTAATCCCATCTTTTTTATCCTGTCCTTGAAATTTAGTCACCAAATAGCATTTTGCTACACTTACCAGCGGTTTGTGAGCATGATTATTAAGTCTTTTGGGGAAATAAACTGCATGAGGAAAATAGGGAAAACTAAATAACTCTCCGGAAATGCCGATAAGGGCATAACGCCCTATTTTAGCTGTGTTTGACGCTTGAGTGAGTTATAACCTAATCTGGTGTTCCACCTATTGAAAAGAAGCGGCGTATCTGGTTGATTGTAGTTATCAGACCAACAACCAACACAGGAGATACGCCACTATGAACAAGGATAACGTGATTGAACTATCAGGTCGAGAAACAAACACTAACCCGTTGACGGAATTATTAAGATCAGGCGCACAAAAGCTCATCCAACAGGCCATTGAAACTGAGTTAAATATTTTGTTAGATGAGAATGCGGATCGTCGCACAGAATCAGGACATGCGGGTGTTGTACGTAACGGTTATTTACCTGAGCGAGAAACCCAAACGGGCATTGGCCCAGTCACCGTTAAACCTAGAAAGATCAGTTGGACGCGAGAATAGAGTGCAAGTAATTGGTTTGATTGGCGTAATGAAAAAGTTTGCGTTCACCTGGTTGGTGAATCAAACCTTTATCATATAGCCAAGCGAATCAAGTAGTTGTGCTCTAGCTCATCCTCACCGATCGCAGCGATACTGGCGCAGGCAACTTTGATGTTGAATTTAACTACGGTCAAATTCTGTGGGAAACAGGTGGTGCAAGCAATGGTAGCGGCGGCTTAGGCGGCAACTCCGCGCGGGCAGGATGGTTCAATGGCATCGCAAGCTTTCTGGCGCTCCCTGGCGCGCTGCTGGACACAGGCGTAAACAGCCTCATAGGGAATTCGTTGAACTCCAATATCCTTGGGCAATATATCTTTGAAGTGCGCAACGGCCAGGTAGGTGGAACTGTACCTGAACCCGAAACCCAGCTCGTAACCACCCGCCCAGTCTCGCGGATACACGCCATTTTTTACATGCCTATGAAATGTTGAATATAGCCAGTCGGCCACACATTTCACCAACCAAACCGTATTTTGGCGAATTTATATGGATATACGGCTGAGCATTGCGGGTAATCAGGTATGCTTTTTACATTTTTATAGACGTTGACACCATTGATTAGAATTTGCTAATATTCTTATTTCTTGAATTAGCATTTTATTTTGTTGCTCTATTACCTCTATACTTACCTGCAAAGCAACCAACTACCAGGATTACACAATGTCTTTAAAATCATTATTACTACTGCCTTTGCTCTTCATACCGTTAGCCGGTTACAGCGAAGCGAGCTTACCGTTTGCCACAGCAACCGCGAGCAATGAATTAACACCCCAAATTCACACCTTAGACGGCGTCGTAGAAGCAATTAAAAAAGCCACCATATCCGCCCAGGTTTCGGGCCGGGTAACCGAGGTTAATTTTGATATTGATGATTTTGTCAAAAAAGACGACGTTATCGTTCGCATCCGGGACAAAGAATATAAAGCCAGGCTAAATTCAGCAAACGCGGCATTAAAAGAAGCAAAAGCCAATCACAAAGATGCAAAACTCGAATTCCAACGGATAACCGGCTTGTATAAAGATAAAATTGTATCCGCATCCACCTTTGACAAAACAAAAGCCGCACTCAAAGCAGCCGAAGCAAGAGTCTCAGCAAGTGAAGCAGGCATTACCGAAGCCAATGAGCAACTGAGCAATACCGTTATCAGGGCACCCTATAGCGGCATCGTCACAGAACGACACATTGAACCGGGTGAAACCATGCGTATTGGCCAGGCCATTATGACCGGTTTTTCAATGTCTCAACTGCGTGTAAACGTTGACGTACCGCAGTCGTATATTACGGCAATTCGCAAAAATCAGAAAGCATCGATTATTAATCTGCAGGATCCATCGCAAACCTTATTAGCAAGCAAACTGACTATTTTTCCATTTGCCAACCCTAAGTCACATACCTTTCAGGTTCGTGCAATTTTACCGGCAAACAGCAAAAATCTTTTTCCCGGGATGTTAGTCAAAGTCGCATTTCAAATTGATAAACGTAAACGTTTGCTGGTTCCCGCTTCGGCCATTGCCTATCGCAGCGAAGTATCAGCAGTTTATGTGGTTGACGAAAACCAGAAAATTCAGCTGCGACAAATTCGTCCAGGTAAACAGTTTGGCGACAAAACCGAAATCCTCGCAGGTCTTGATGAAGCGGAAGTTGTTGCGCTTAACCCGGTATCTGCCGGTGTTTATTTAAAGCGGCAAGCGGAGACTAAATAATGAGTAAAAAACTGGGTTTTTCCGGCTCTATCGCGAAAAGATTTCTGCACACTGAAATCACACCATTGCTCGCGCTGGTGGGTTTTTTACTTGGTGTATTTGCGGTCATGATTACGCCGCGTGAAGAAGAACCTCAAATAAATGTCACTTTTGCGAATGTCTTTATTCCTTTTCCCGGTGCAGATGCACGTGAAGTTGAAGCACTGGTCAGCACACCAGCGGAACAGGTCCTGTCTGAAATTGCCGGTATAGAGCACGTTTATTCAACCTCACGTCCGGGCATGTCCGTGCTAACCGTGCAGTTTACCGTGGGTGAAGATCGTACCCAGTCTATTGTTCGACTTTACAACAAAGTGCTTTCAAACCAGGACTGGCTGCCACAAAATATGGGCATTGGACAACCGATCATCAAACCCAAAGGCATTGATGATGTACCTGTTGTTTCACTAACCTTATGGACTGAAGATGACTCCCGCGCCGCTTATGACTTGCAACAGGTATCACACGCCATCGAGTCAGAGCTAAAACGGGTACCCGGTACGCGTGACATTTACACCATTGGCGGCACCGACAAAGTGGTTCATGTTTTACTCGACCCGCAACGCCTAGCTGGTTACAACATTGATATCGACCAGCTATCCAGTGCACTGATGGCCGCCAACAGCTCAAACAGTGCAGGCAGCATAGTTAAAAACAATCAGGAAATATTGATTCAAGCAGGCACGTTTTTAAGCACACCGAATGAAATCGAAAACCTGGTCATCGGCTCTGTCGATGGTACGCCGATTTTTTTACGCGACGTTGCCAGTATACGCCTTGGGCCTGATCAGGCGGATCAGTTCGTCTGGTTCGGTACCGGGCCAGCCGCTAAGGATAAATCAATCGCGATACAGGGACGATTCCCGGCAGTAACAATCGCCATCGCGAAAAAACCCGGCACAAATGCGATTGAAGTTGCCGACCAGGTAATCGAACGCTTCAAACAACTGGAAGGGGTTTTAATTCCTGATGGCGTTAACGTGACCGTTACCCGAAACTACGGCGCAACGGCAAATGATAAAGCCATGACGTTGATTACCAAATTGTTTTTTGCAACCGGCGTTGTCGTTTTACTGGTATATTTTGCACTGGGTTTGCGTGAAGCTTTTATCGTTGGCGTTGCCATTGCGGTTACACTTGCGCTTACGCTGTTTGCCTCATGGGCCTGGGGTTTCACTTTAAACCGCGTCTCCTTATTCGCACTGATTTTTTCAATTGGTATCTTGGTTGATGACGCCATTGTTGTGGTGGAAAATATTCACCGCCACATGAAAATTGGCGACAAAGACCTTGCAGAAGCAATTCCACTGGCAGTTGATGAAGTGGGTGGACCAACCATTCTTGCGACGTTTGCAGTCGTTGCCGCTTTATTACCAATGGCGTTTGTTTCCGGATTAATGGGGCCTTATATGAGCCCGATTCCGATCAACGCCAGCATGGGTATGATTTTATCACTTGCCGTTGCGTTTATTGTGACACCCTGGTTAACACTGAAAGTGTTAAAGAATGTAAAACATAAGGCAGAAAAAATACCGAGCAGTGCAGCTGATGGAAGCACTGAACCAGACATTGATAAAAAAACAGGTTTATATCGATTTTTTAATAAAGCCCTTCGTCCGTTACTTCAAGGTAGAAAAGGCAAAAGCAAACGCTGGGCATTGTCTGTGACCATTATTGCACTCATCGTTGGCTCTGTCGGTTTGGCAGGTGCAAAACTGGTTGTATTAAAAATGTTACCTTTTGATAACAAATCAGAATTTCAGGTTGTGGTTGATATGCCGGAAGGCACGCCACTAGAACAAACCACGCGCGTGCTTGCCGACCTGGGTGACCACATCGCCACAATACCAGAAGTAACTGACTATCAAATCTATTCCGGCACTGCTTCACCCATTAACTTTAACGGTCTCGTACGCCAGTATTATTTACGTGAAGCAGCCAACGCTGGTGATATTATGGTGAACCTGCAACACAAAAAAATACGCAACCGAAGCAGCCATGAAATTGCGTCGTCGATTCGTACAGCCTTACAGGCAATTGGTGAAAAATATAACGCTAATGTAAAAATTATTGAAATACCACCAGGCCCACCGGTGCAATCACCCATTGTCGCCGAAGTGTATGGCATAAATTATGACGGCCAGATTGAAGTCGCGAAAATGATTCGTGAAATACTTGAAAACACCGACGACATTGTCGACGTGGATGACAGCGTAGAAACGTCATCAGAACAGTGGACGATTAAAATTGACCGACAAAAAGCCGCAAAATTAGGTGTTAATCAAAAAACCATTACCGACACCATTAGCGCGGCACTGCAAGGTCGGGATATTGGCCAACTGCACGATGCAAACGTCAAGTACCCGGTGCCTGTACGAATAGAGTTTTCAAATGCCGACAAAGCCGACATCGACAGTCTGTTATCTCTGGAAGTCCGATCACAAAGCGGCGAGTTGATTTCAGTTTCACAGGTCGCTGAAGTGGTAAAATCGCAACGTGAATACAGCGTGTATCACAAAGATTTATTGCCGGTTGTTTTTGTTACCGGCGACCTTGCCGGTAATCTTGATAGCCCGCTATACGGTATGTTTGATGTATTCGGCCAACTGTCTGACAAAATATTATCGCCAATAATGGACAAACCCATTGAGCAGTATTTAATTAGCCAGCCTGAAAACCCTTACCAGTACAGCGTTAAATGGGATGGTGAATGGCAGGTAACCTACGAAACATTTCGTGACATGGGCCTCGCTTATTCAGTGGGGTTGATCATGATTTATTTGCTGGTGGTTGCACAGTTTAGATCATACTTGGTACCGCTCATCATTATGGCACCGATTCCCTTAACCATTATCGGCGTAATGCCGGGGCACGCGTTGCTGGGTGCACAATTTACCGCAACATCAATGATCGGCATGATTGCACTCGCCGGTATTATCGTGCGGAACTCAATTTTATTGGTGGACTTTATTAATCAGGAAATTGATCGCGGCGTTAACTTTGAGGAAGCCGTCATTAATGCCGCTGCTGTACGAGCGAAACCGATCACATTAACTGCACTGGCAGCAATACTAGGCGCATTCTTTATATTAAACGACCCGATATTTAATGGCCTGGCAATCGCCCTGATATTCGGCATACTGATTTCAACCCTATTAACATTGGTCGTTATTCCGGTGATGTATTACGCGTTTTATTACAAGAAAGTAGGCATCAGCCGGGTCTAGAGGAATAAAAGCGAATTAAAAGCAAACTAAAAAGTAAAACAGCAGGTTCCGGAATGGAATCTGCTGTATTCATACAACAATGTCAAAATTTAAAAAAATATTCATCACTGCCGTTATTATTCTAGGTCTGGGTTATGCGTTAAGCTATGCGCCCGATGGCGGCCACCTCATATCAATCGCAAAATTAATTCAACAAAAAGCAGAAACCGACGATAGCCGTGTACACTCTCTGGATTTGGAAAAATATCGCCCCGCTAATCCCCTGCCGGTAAAATAAAAACCGGGCTAAGCCAGACTGCCGTTAACAAACTCAAGCTTGGGCCCATTTTCACCGTGTTTTATTCGCACTAAACCGGCGTTTTTTACATTTATGCGATACATACCCATTGGACTCGCAAATAAAATATGGGCAATCACCGCTCTAATCACACCCGCGTGCGCCACAATCAAACAATGTTTATTGTGATAATCTTCAAGCACCTGATTGTAACTTTCAATCACTCTATCGCTAAAAACTTCAAGATCTTCGGCATTGTCAGGTCGAGCGTTTACAGGATCACGATAAAAGGCTGCATACTGTTCCGGATTTGAAGCAATAACCTCGTCGATAGTTTTCCCCTCCCAGTCGCCAAAACCAACTTCTTCAAAGTCAGGCATAACGGTTAACGGAATCTGATTTTTTTCTGCCAGCTGCTCAGCAAAGGCTTTGCACCTGAGCAGTGGGGAAGACACTATACCATCCCATCGCTGGTAATCGCCGACGGCATTTTGCATTTGCTGCCAGCCTTTTTCGCTTAAGGGGTCGTCTACAGAATAACCACGGAATTTTCGGCCGCCTTCGGGCACGCCGTGTCGGATTAGGTCTATGATTGTCGTCATTTTGGTTCCTGGGTTTTGGTTTTTTTACTACAGAGACGCAGAGACGACATTTAAAAAACCTCTGTGTCTCTATGGTGAAAAAATAGGGTAAAAAATTATTTTCTACTACCACGATGAATTTTAACAACCTTGCTCTCAGCTACCTCAGCTACCGGTGCTGGCGGAATAATATTCGTATCAAATGGTTCACGCAGCATATCGTCACTTTTTGCATCCGAAAATTCAACCAACTGATCTTCAAGATGGTTAAAGTCCCACAACTCAGTATCCATTAGCTGAGATTTACGAATATTACTGATAGCATGTAACATGTTTGCCGGGATTTTTGAGTTATCATCTGCCAGGCTCTGAATCAGGGCTTTGATTTTTTTGCGGGTTAAGTTTTCCTGCGAGCCGCATAAGTTACACGGAATAATGGGGAACTCCTGCTCTTTTGCATAGGTGATAATATCCTTTTCTTTACACAATACCATCGGCCGAATCACAATATGGCATTTGTCGTCGGTAATTAACTTGGGTGGCATGGAGCGGATTTCACCGCTGTACAACATGCCCATCATGGTGCTCTCGATCAAATCATCGCGGTGATGGCCTAAGGCGATTTTAGTGAAACCGTGTTTTTTTGCATAGGTATAAATGTTACCTCGTCGTAGTCGGGAACATAAAGAACAGTAGGTTTTCCCCTCAGGGATCTTTTCTTTCACAACAGAATAGGTGTCCTGGCGCAAAATGTCATAGGGGTACACTTTGTTTTCAAGCCATTCGATTAAACCGCTGTCATCCCAACCCGGCTGGGCCTGATCAAGGGTCAAGGAAAATAGCTCAAACTTACGGCCACTGCGCACCCTGAGCTGATGCAACAAATTCAGCATCGTATACGAGTCCTTCCCTCCGGACAGGCAAACCAGCACACGATCACCGTCCTGAATCATATTATATTGGGAAACTGCTCTTGCGATGTACTGACGTAATTTTTTTTCTACTTGCGACATATCCGAAAACTCAATAAAAAATGAGGTGAATTGTAACCCATAATGCGACATTCTCCTGCCATAGTTCAGCAATAATAGTTCAGCAATAAAATTTAAAAAAACCTGGTCAGCGCGATGATTCCTGCCGACCTTACGAACGCCTCAAAAAGTGAATTTCTGACGAACATGTCTCACAAATCACGCACACCTTTAACATGAAATTTTGATTTTTTCTCGATTCGGCGTAAATAAAATAGACAGCTCGAACGATAAAATTCTCACCTATTTTGAAAAATTCAAATCAGTGGCAACACCAGACGGGAAAGATGCAACGTGATTTCCAACCAACCTCACTAAATGTGTACTGCACAGAAGTATTGGACGAGTTCAGCGAGCTAATAACCGAAAAAAGTATTGGTATCATTTCCGATTTTGGAACAAAAAATTTTCACTCGAAAAAGAAAGAGTCGTCATTTCTATCTTTTCAAAAAAGCATTTTATTTATTTTTGCATCGAAAACAACCTGGACAGCAGCCCGAAAAGAGATGCTGACTAAACAGTAAACAGGTGTTGATTGAGCGAAAAACAGCATTAACTAAACATACTTCTCTTCAACGTACGCTTTCACAATTTGCTGAAATTCTTCGGCAATATTATCACCTTTCAGCGTCACTGTTTTATTGCCATCAACGTAAACCGGGGCAACCGGTATTTCTCCCGTACCGGGTAAACTAATACCAATGTTCGCGTGTTTACTTTCACCAGGACCATTAACAACACAACCCATTACCGCTACATTCATGCCCTCAACACCCTGGTGTTTTTCACTCCAGACTGGCATCTGATCACGCAAATAAGATTGAATATCCTGAGCCAACTGCTGAAAATATGTGCTCGACGTTCGTCCGCAACCCGGGCACGCGATCACCTGCGGCGTAAACGAACGTAAACCCATGGTCTGTAATATTTCCTGGGCAACAATCACTTCTTTACAGCGATCACCATGAGGCTCTGGCGTTAAAGAAATGCGAATCGTGTCACCAATGCCCTGTTGTAATAAAACAGCTAACGCAGCTGTTGAGGCAACAATGCCTTTTGAGCCCATGCCGGCTTCAGTCAAACCAAGATGCAAGGCATAATCACAGCGCCCGGCCAAATCCTGATAAACCGAAATCAAATCCTGGACCATGCTCATTTTGCAGGACAAAATGATTTTATCCCGACCCAGACCAATTTCTTCAGCTTTTTGTGCGCTTTCTAATGCCGAGGTAATTAGGGCCTCATGCATAATTATTGCTGGCTCCTGAGGCGTTGCCAGCAGGCTATTTTCATCCATTAGACGCGCCAGAATTGCCTGATCTAAACTGCCCCAGTTAACCCCGATTCGCACGGGTTTATTATAACGACAGGCCATTTCGATCATTGTCGCAAATTGAGTATCACGCTTTTTGCCTTTGCCGACATTGCCGGGATTTATTCGGTATTTTGCCAGAGCCTGAGCGCAGTCCGGGTATTTTTCTAACAATTTGTGGCCATTAAAATGAAAATCTCCCACCAACGGCACGTGGCAATCCATTTTATCAAGCTGCTCACGAATATACGCAACTTCTTTTGCCGCTTCTTCAGAATTGACAGTAATACGAACCAGTTCTGATCCGGCCTTTGCTAATTCCGCAACCTGAACCGCCGTTTCAATTGCGTTGGCGGTATCAGTATTGGTCATTGACTGGACAACGATCGGCGCACCACCACCAACAATAACGTTACCAATTTTAACGGCAACTGATTTTCTACGATTTAGCAAAGTATTTGTCATTTCATGAAAAGTCACAATAATTATGAAGTGTGAATTTTAGCCTATTTTAGGTAAAGGGTGAAGCAACCGTTCACCAGATTAGAATGAAGAAGCGAGAATTAACGCGTCATCACCAGAATAAGTGGATCTGGTTCATCATCAACCGCTAAAATATTAGCCGTCGTGAGATCCTTGTTGTTGAGCATATTAGGGAGGCTACATTCAGGTTACGAAAGCCCAACCTGAATCTCGGTGGGTTTGCCATTTCCATCAATTGCCACATAAACAACCCTCGCTTCGGTGACTTTGATGCATTCACCCATTGAACGCTGACGCTCCGCATACACTTCAACAAACACCGTAACGGATGTGCGGCCGGTTTTGGTCACACTGGCATAACAACTCACCAGATCACCAACAAACACCGGCTTATGAAACTGGAATTCATTAACCGCCACCGTCACAACCCGGCCTTGTACGTGCCGATGCGCCTCTATTGAACCAGCAATATCCACTTGAGACATAATCCAGCCGCCAAAAATGTCACCAGCGGCATTAGTGTCGGACGGCATAGGCACCAGTCGCAGTGTCGGCTCACGATTTTGAGGTAACGAGGTGATTTCCTCGTTTGTTTTTGGCGTATCTGTCATGCTGCTTGCATCCTTATTTATTGTTAATGTGGCTTCGGTAAAAAATATTCTGTATTTAAACTAACGACTGACCGATAATAAGGCCATACCCATGTTTTATAAACCGAGTTTAATATGCGATCAATAAAAAAACCGACTTTATTTGCGGCATTTTTTTTCACCGTTTTTTCTCTGCTTTGTCTTGGCAGCGCCCTCGCAAACGTTGAGCCAATACGCGTCACCAGCCAGACACTGGCTGAAGTCGCAATTTACCCCGAGTTTAGCGTGCCTGCGACGGCAATCAGCATGAATGATTCTAAACTCAGCGCTCAGGTACGCGCAACCGTTACCGTCTTTCCCGTGCTAGTGGGTGACCTCGTTGAACGAGGTGAAGTTTTAATTCAGCTGGATGAACGAGATTACAAATTAAATCTTTTGCGGGCACAAAGCGTGTTAAAAGGTATCGAGTCCCGATTGTCACTGGCAAACTATCAACTGGATCAGGCAAAATCACTCTCTCTTCAAAAGGCTATCAGTAATGAACGCTTGCATCAACGAACAGCCGATGTGCGTTCAATAGAAGCCGAACGAGACACACAAAAAGTGGTTATTGCCATGGCCAAAAGAGACCTTGAAAAATGCACCATCACAGCCCCTTTCAAAGCCATTGTCGCTGAACGCATTGCGCAAACCGGCGAGCTGGCTAGCCCCGGTTCCCCACTGATTCGCATCATTGATGCCTCTCGCATTGAAGTCTCAGCAAAAATACAATCTCAGGACATCACATCATTAAAACACGCAAAACATTTTCAGTTTGTTTCCCAGGATAAAAGCTACGACGTACAACGCAGAATCATAATCCCTGTTTTTGATCCCGTACAACGCAACCGGGAAGCGCGTTTTTTGTTCAAAAAACAACGCGCACTTTCCGGTGCCACGGGCACATTACGCTGGACGCAATCTCAAAAACATATCCCCGCCAACATGCTCACCAGACGTAATCGGAAGCTGGGGATTTTTATTATTAATGATGAAAACAAAGCCGAGTTTATCGTCATAAAAGGCGCACAGGAAGGTCGACCTGCCGCCACAAATTTGTCGGGTGACATACGGTTGATTACCAATGGGCGTTTTGCTATTCAGGACGGCGTAACCGTTTCGGTTGATTAATTTCAGTTGACTACCCTCCCGTCCTTCGGGCAATGACCAAACCAAGAACAAAAAAATAATGAGCAAAGAAAAAAGAGCGAAAATAAACCCATGCTAAAAAACTTTTTAACCAATCATGTGCTCGCCAACACCACGTTCACCGTCGTTCTGATTATTGGTTTTTTAACCTATTTAGACATGCCAAGGGCCAAAGATCCGGAAATCAATTTTAACTGGATCAGCATCATGACAAACCTGCCCGGCGCATCAGCAGAAGATGTTGAAAAACTTATTACGGATCCGCTTGAACTCGCCATTCAGCAGGTAAACGACGTTAAACTGGTTAACTCGGAAAGCCGAGGCAGTATTTCTGTGATAACCGCTCGCTTTGAGGACATCAGCCAATCTGAATTTGATAAACGGCTCACCGACCTGCGGCGGGAAATTCAAAGTAAATCCAGTTCAGAGCTGCCCAAAGAAGCCGACGAACCATTAATTTTGGAAATCACCACATCCAATTCATTCCCCACCGCGATGATTGTTGTACAGGGTAAAGCCAACGATGAAATGTTACGAAGATCATCGGTAAACATTAAAGAGGATATCGAAAATATCAAGGGGGTTGATGGTGTCGATCCGGCGGGATTACACTCGCCTGAAATTCACGTTAACTTTGACCCGCTTCGCCTGCAGGCGTATGGCGTCACACCCACCGACATCGCCAATACCATTAGTGCAAACTTCCGTGACGTTGCGGCAGGTGAGGCTTTTATTGGTAATAATGCCTGGCTGGTGCGCATGATCGGCACGGATAACGACCCGGAATATATTGCCAACTTACCGATCCTCACCACACAAGGAATTATTCCCATTTCATCCGTGGCCGAGGTTAATCGTGGCCGAAAAAAAGCAGAGCAACTTGCAATACACGACGGCAAGCCCGCCGTGCTTATGGGCATTACTAAAAAATCGTATGCCAACACATTAAAACTTGTTGACCGGCTAAATCAATACATTGAAGAAAAAAACATACTGCTAAAAAGTAGCGGGCTGGAAATTGTTTTAATCGACGATCAAACATTGCCTACCCGTAGTGCATTATCTGTTATGCAAACGAATGCCCTACTCGGCCTCGCACTGGTTATTTTTGTTACCTGGTTATTTCTCGGTGGTTACATTGCCTTTTTTATCGGCATTGGTATTCCATTTACCCTGGCAGGCACATTTTTGGTGCTCAATGCTTACAACCAGACCGTCAATCAATCCGTGCTTTTGGGCATTGTCATTGTGCTCGGTATGCTGGTGGATGACGCCGTCGTGGTTGTGGAAGCGATTTATTATCGTATTCAACGTGGCGCCGAGGCAATGAAAGCCAGTATCGATTCACTGAGGGAAGTATTTAAACCGGTCACCGCATCAGTATTAACAACAATCGCTGCATTTATGCCGTTGATGTTATTACCCGGCATTATCGGTGACTTTATGTTTGTAATCCCGTTTGTTGTTACCGCTGCCCTGCTCGTCAGCCTGCTCGAAGCATACTGGATGCTACCGGTACATATTTCACTTTCAAACGTCAAGTTTAACAAAACAAGCAAAACTCAGCGCTTGCGACAAAAATTCAACCATACGGTGCGGGTAAAATATTCAAAACTGTTAATCAAGTTTTTACGCAGGCCAGCGCTGTCCATGCTTGTCGTTATCGGCCTATTCGGTTCTGCAGTCTGGCTGGTTGTTGACGGAAAAGTGAAAACCGAATTTTTTGCCTTTGACCCGCTCAGAATGTTTTACGTTAACGTTGAAATGCCACCCGGCGCAAAACTCGAAGACACATTGGGGTTTTTAACCGCAATTGAAAAAAATGTGCGTAAACGCATTGATGACAGCGAACTTAGGGAAGTCGTTTCCACTGCGGGGCAAATGTTCACCCAAAAAGCACCCTTTTTCGGCAGCAATTATGGCCAGATCACCGTCACACTTAAACCCCGCGAACTTGAAGGCAGGGGCGTTGGTGACATTGTTGATAAAATGCGCGAAGAAATCATCTCAACACCGGGCGCAAAAAATATTTCATTTCTAATTATGTCCGGTGGGCCGCCAACCGGCAAACCCATCAGCATAAAAATCAGGGGTGATCGATTCGACGAACTCAGGGCCGCGGTTGTTGACTTAAAAACCATACTCAAAACAAACAGTGCCATCACCGACATCGCCGATGATGACAGCTCAGGCAAACCGGAATTGATGTTAAGGCTAGATACCGCTGCGGTTAAGCGTGCCAACATGAATCCGGCCGATATCGCCCGCATGATCAGGCTGCTGTTTGACGGAGAAATCGTTGCCAGCATGCAGGACCAGGGTGAACAGCTTGATGTGCGCGTCCGCGCCCGCCCTGAAGCAATGCAGGACATTAACGAAGTCATGCGCCAGACAATTGCGTTACCCAACGGCGGTGAAATCACCCTTGGACAGTTAACCAGCTTTGAAACAGGGCAAAGTAAATCCATTATTCGCCATTATAATTATCGTCGCGCCATCACCGTTGAGGCCGAGCTGGATAAAACCATTATGGACACCGTTGAAGCCAATAACATTATTGTCGGCGAATGGGAAAAAATTGAAAAAAGACACCCGAATGTTAACCTTGATTTTAGTGGTGAGCTTGACGACATTACCGAAAGTCTGAATTCTATGGGAGTGCTTTTTATCTTTGGCATCGGCTTAATGTACCTCATTCTCGGCTCACAATTCCGCAGTTATTGGCAGCCGTTTATGATTCTCGCCACCGTTCCGATGGCGTTTACTGGTGTTGCTTATGGCCTCGCTGTGAGCGGAAACCCGTTAAGCTTGTTTACCATGTATGGCATCGTTGCACTCGCAGGCATCACCGTTAATGCAGCCATTGTGATGATTGACGCGGCCAACAACCGGCTTGCTAATGGCATGACCGTGTTACACGCCACTGTCTACGCCGCGCGCCGACGCGTTATACCTATTATTATTACCTCATTAACGACCATTGCCGGGCTTTTTTCACTTGCCACGGGTCTCGGCGGAAAATCACTTGTGTGGGGGCCGGTGGCCTCATCCATCGTCTGGGGACTGGCATTTTCTACTGTGTTAACGTTGTTTGTTGTGCCATTGTTATACCGCACGTTTATGGGCAAAAGTAAGAAAAGACGATTAAGAAGCTAAAGCGAGCAAAAGACGTGAAGAGCACTTCCGAAGATTCACTATTTCGCCAGTGATTGTCTTATTCGTCCCGACAGAAACAATTCTTCATTATCCGATTTGCTGATCAGGTATTCTATTTTCTCACCCGAGACGACGTGCTCCAATCGGCAGGGCAACTGATCAATATTGATTGACGTTATTTTTAAAGGAATTAAGGTTTCAATATTTTCAGCCGGAATATCGTTATCAGACAAAAAATCTTTTGCGGTTGTATTAAAATATTGCGGCATACCTGCCAGATTACACTTGATAACAATATCCGGATTTAAATCGGGAAAAGTGTCATAAAACGCCTGTTCGGTAATTTTTGCCAGCTTTCGACTAATTGTGATAACGATAAACGGAACCACGTATGGCATCAACTGATCCACTGCGGCAAAGACATAACCACCATCTGCCTTCAACCTGACAATGCTGGCAACATAATTCGTGTCATGAACCACGTAGTTAAGCCATTTGCCAATATTAATGAACGAACCTACAATTAAAGCAGCCAGATATGGACGTGCAAAGATACACTTTAGCGCAATTAACAGCCCGCTCTGATTGTATTTTTGTGACAATTTATTCAAATGGTGCAACCCTTGAATACACTGATAGCAATAACCACCAATAACAATTTTAATCCACTGTACAGGAAATAATTTTGAATAAATTTATTATCATCTCTCTCCTGATACTGATTTCAATTTATAGCATTTCATTCCCATGGCCAAGTGTTATCTGGGCTTACCTGCTTGTCATACCACTGATCACTATTGGTATTTACGACATATTACAAAGCAAACACACTATTAGAAGGAATTTTCCTCTTTTTGGTCGTGGCAGAAGGTTTATGGAAATAATCCGGCCTTATATTCGCCAATATCTTATCGAGTCAGACATGGACGGTGCCCCCATCAATCGCACCTTTCGCAGTGTTGTTTATCAGCGTGCAAAAGGCGAGCGTGATACTGTGCCTTTTGGCACTAAGTTTGATGTTTATCGCACCGGTTATGAGTGGATTGGCCACTCACTTTCCGCCATTCAAGCGCACAAATCCAATCAGGATCTACGTGTTACCGTCGGCGGAAAAGATTGCAGACAACCGTATTCATCCAGTATTTTCAATATATCTGCCATGAGTTTTGGCGCGCTTAGCGGCAACGCAATCGAGTCCTTGAACAAAGGTGCTAAGCTAGGAAATTTTTACCACAACACCGGCGAAGGCGGCTTAAGCGACTACCACCTGAAACACGGCGGCGACCTGGTTTGGCAAATAGGCACATCGTATTTTGGCTGCCGCGATCTACAGGGCAATTTTTCTGCCGAGCTATTTAAACAAAAATCCGCTTATGACACGGTAAAAATGATCGAAATAAAATTGTCTCAAGGTGCCAAGCCGGGTCATGGGGGCATATTACCGGCAGACAAAAATACAGATGAAATCGCCGAAATTCGAGGTGTAAAAGCACACACGCAAGTCAACTCACCACCAACTCACACCGCATTCAGCACGCCGATTGAAATGATGAATTTCATACAAACATTACGTCAACTTTCAGGAGGAAAACCCGTTGGCTTTAAATTGGCAATTGGGCGACAAAGCGAGTTTGTGGCAATTTGTAAAGCAATGGTAAAAACCGGCATACGCCCCGACTTCATCACCGTTGACGGCGGCGAAGGAGGAACCGGTGCCGCGCCACTCGAATACTCCAACTCAATTGGTATGCCCTTAAGAGATGCAGTAGCATTTGTCTGTAACTGCCTAACCGGTTTTGATCTCAAAAATGACATCAAAGTCATCGTCTCGGGGAAAATATTAACCGGTTTTCACCTGGTAAAAAATTTCGCCCTGGGAGCCGACATTTGTAACAGCGCACGAGGCAACATGCTGGCACTGGGTTGCGTGCAATCCCTGATTTGTAACACCAACCGTTGTCCCAGCGGCGTGGCAACACAAGACCCGGGTCTATCGGATGGCCTGGTGGTGGAAGATAAATCAAAACGCGTCGCCCGTTTTCATGATGCAACAATGAAAGCAGCAGCCGAAATAATTGCGTCAGCCGGACTTGTCCACACCTGTAATTTGAACCGCTCACATATTTTTCGTCGAGTCAGTCAGGAAAAAATATCCCGTTACGACGAAATCTTTCCCTATTTAAAAAAAGGGGCGTTACTCAATAATATTCCGAAAAATTATCAGTTAATCATGAACGAATCAAGCGCTGACACTTTCGAGCCTGAATATTGCCTAACCTGTATTGATACCAGAATCGAGTCCTGACGCACAATTTATTCAAGAATGCTGGGACAACATAAGTCAACTTGAACCCGGTCAGGCTTTTTGTATTATAGTTATAGACATTAAGCTCATCTTTGATGACAAACACCAACCAGCCTTTTACCGTTTTACAGGAGATAGACATTGAAATTTAAGCCTTATTTTTTCAATAATATTTCGCTGAACAGCATTAGAAAACAATCAACTGCTGCCTTACTCATCATACTGTCCTGGGTCGTTATCAATCAGTCTGCTCAGGCAAATCCGGCATTTGCCCGACAATATGGTGTCAGTTGCATGACCTGTCATGCTGCCTTTCCTCGCCTGAACAGCTTTGGCGAACAGTTTCTGGCAGACAATATCGCCTGCCTAACTGACGCGAATCCATTGGCGTTGATACAGGCGACGAGCGCCTGATGTTAGCAAAAATACCTCAGGTAGCCTTTCGCGCCCAGGCTTATGTCACTGCACGTGAAGCCGACGCCAAAGACAGCAACGGCGCAACAACAGCAAACCCCTATACCGATTTTCAAAGCCCCTACCGTATCAAAATCATGGCGCCCCCCCCATATCCGACCACATCAGCTACTATTTTTACGCTATATTTGCCGAAAAAGGCGGGAATGGAGAAGTCATCGTCGAAGATGCCTGGATCACACACGATGATCCTAGAAAGATCAGTTGGACGCGAGAATAGAGTGCAAGTAATTGGTTTGATTGGCGTAATGAAAAAGTTTGCGTTCACCTGGTTGGTAACGGTGTCCGGTTTATTCACTAGAGGTACCGTAGCAACATCGGTTTTAACTGCCGCTGATATAGCTCTGAGGAGTGTTCTGCCTCAAAACAACTTTTTAAGAACCGCCAAACTTGCCGTGATA